>ERZ1034913.210-NODE-210-length-56434-cov-34.248710_pt1 | contig 56434 bp, 56 predicted proteins | sample MGYA00520697_ERZ1034913 | MGnify/ENA primary metagenome ERZ1034913 (study PRJEB33766, sample SAMN09781786) | gut metagenome | biome: gut microbiome | host: Homo sapiens | place: Madagascar | study: EMG produced TPA metagenomics assembly of the PRJNA485056 data...
CGTTCCACCTCGCGTGCTCGGTGGAACTTTCGGCAGAAACTACGATAACACCTGTGCGTTAGTTTTATGGACGAAAGTGGATTTGCGGGGGCGTTTAATCGGTAAGCGCCATGTTTATACCACTGGCAGAATTGCCGTGGTAAAACTCTTGACAGTTTTACCAATTAGGTTTTCAAAACTGTTAGGCTGACGTTTGGTAAAACGTTTTTAGCAGGTTGTTTACCATTTGACATCGAAAGGCTCGTTTATGAACCACATCGCTGCTCCAAGTGTTGCTTTTATTTTCGATTGCGACGGAACACTGGTTAATAGCTCTCCCGTCTGGGGCCATGCGCAGACCGAGTTATTGCGCCGTCATGGCATTGATGTAACGGTCGACGATTTTGCCCAGTTTGAGCATTTGTCGCTCGAGGACGAGTGCCAGGCCTACCACGACACGTGGGGCATTGGCACGAATGGCGAGGAGCTCTACCGCGAGCTGAGCGAGATTTTGATGGAGGGGTACTCCAAGGTGCCGTCGCGCGAGGGGCTCCTGGCGTTTCTGGAGCAGGCGAAGGAGGCCGGTATTGCCATGTGCGTTGCCACGTCTACGCCGGCCAAACTGGTGCAGTCCGCCCTTGCGGCAGCCTGCCTTGATCGCTATATGGAGTTTATTACCACGACGGGCGAGGCGGGGCGCTCCAAGCAGTTCCCCGACGTGTACGAGCTAGCGTTGCGTCGCCTGGAAGAGCGCCACGCGAGCAAGTTTGAGCGCACGTGGGTATTCGAGGACGCCGTCTTTGGACTTAAGAGCTCTGGCACTGCAGGCTTTAAGCGTGTGGGCATCTATGACCCGCACGGCCGTATGGAGCGCGACGAGGTTCGCGCCAACTGCGACATCTTTATCGACAGCTATGAAGAGCTGGACCTGTCCCGCGTGCTTTCGTTTGAGGGCTAGGCGAGGGCCGTGGCTTGCAAAGTATTAGTGGTTTGCGGCTCTCCGTTGGTGGCGAGCGCGGATCTGCTGCGTCAATTGGCAGGGGAGTGCGACCGCATCGTAGCTGTAGACCGCGGCTTGGACGCCCTGTTGGGCGCTGGACTGAGCTGCGACGTCTACGTGGGCGACGCCGACACTGTTAGCGATGAGGGACGCGCTTTGGTCGATGCCGCTGCCGATTTTGAAGTAGAGCGCCACGACCCCTACAAGGACTATACCGATTTGGCGTTGGCGCTCGATTCTGTCCGCCGTCGCTGGCCGGGTGCTGAAGTGGTAGCAACCTGCGCCACCGGCGGTCGCCCGGACATGGCTCTGTCTGTGTTAGGGCTACTGGTAGGCTATGCGGACGGCCCCGTCTGGATCGAGGAAGACGAAGTTACGGCCAGAATCCTGCACCAGGATGAGACCTGGACCATTGATGGCGCCGAGGGCAAAACATTCTCCATTATCGCCATCGCTCCCAACACAGAGGTAAGCGAGCACGGCCTAGAGTGGGAGCTAGACCACAGCCCCCTGGGCCTGTTGGCCGACACAGGCATCTCAAATGTCGTCAGGAAAACGGCCAAGATTCAAGTCCACCATGGCGTCGCAATCGGTTATTTATACCGTGAGGGTTTTATCGGGACGGTGGGTTAATTGACTGATTTTGCCGAAGTCAAAATCAGTCAATTCAGCCCCGTCCCAGGAAAACCCGTAAGAAAAAGTTTCAACAAAAACCTCTTGCATCCCCGAAGATCTTCCCCTATAGTATCTCCTCGTCACGGGGGCGTAGCTCAGCTGGGAGAGCGCTTGACTGGCAGTCAAGAGGTCAGGGGTTCGATCCCCCTCGTCTCCACCAACGTGAATCCAAAAAGCCACCGCGTACACGGTGGCTTTTTTCATACTCATCAACTCCCACAAACGAAAGTGACGCGTGCACTCGCGCCCACCCCGCAAAAAGTTGCGCAATTACCTTCCCGGTTTTGTACATAGTTTGTTAGCCAAGCATAATAGTTTGAGCAATTCACGCCGCCAGCAATACAACTCGGGCAGTGCTCATCAACCCACGCACCCCCATAAACCTGCGGCAATGTGTGCTAGACGGCACAATATCCCCCATAACCACGGCAAATAAACAATATGTTGCTCAACACGCCCCAAAACGTATGGGCCGCCTGCTGTGCTAGGATACCTAACGTTACATGGGTTCAACTGTGCTCACGGCTCCAGCAAGCCACAAAGCACAGGGTTGATCAGCATCCGGCCGTAACGGCGGTGCCAGAAAAACCACGAGCTCCAATAGCGTTGTCATGCGTATTGCATCGAAAGCATTTGTTCTTGACGTTGTGCGAGCTGTATTTTCGATTCGATATTTCATGACAATTCGCAGCAGTCTTACAGCTGTTTGCCTGCGGTCCAGTTTTGTCCCGCTTGACTGGGTCGCACGCAGCCAGCTGGAGTCGCGTTCTTTTTGCGATACACGTCCGCGACTCTAGCCACTGCACTCATACATACCGTTCACGGTGGGGCAGAGCCACGTGCTTGTCTAACTAGGCTCAGGGTTTGAATATGGAGCGCCTTCGCGCACAAGCGCCCTGGCGAAGCCATACCCAAACCCCGTGAGCCACACGTAAGACAGCAAGGGGGTGGTGCTCGTGTGGTATGTGATTCAGGTCATTAACGGTCGCGAAGACGTAATACGCGAGCGCATCGAGCGTGTGGTGCCGGCTGGTGCCATGCAGGAGCTCTTTTATCCCCAATATCAAACTGAGATCAAGGTACACGGCGAATGGGTCAACACGACCAAGCCGCTCTTTCCCGGTTATCTTATCTGCGATACGGCAGATCCCCGCACCGTGCAACAGTACTTGCTGCGCATGGACGACTTTGCCCGGGTGCTATCCCAGGACGGTCAGTTTGTGCCGCTGGCAAAAGAAGAGGTCCAGCTTATTGGCAGCTTTACTCATGCGGGGGACCGCGTTGTGCCCATGAGCGAGGCCCTAAAAGACGGTGATCAGGTCGTAGTGACGGCAGGTCCGCTGCTGGGTCACGAAGGCCTTATTAAAACAATTAACAGACGCAAGAGCACTGCTTATTTGGAGCTCGACCTGTGTGGCCGACGCGTAACTACACGCGTTGGCCTCGCCATGCTTTCAGCCGAGCAGCGCGTAATGCGAAACCATAAAAGGGCGATTGCCTAATTGTGGGTGACTGTTTTACGGGACAGGGAGGATCCCCGGGGGCGGGGACGTAGGTTTGAAAGATTTAGTGTCAGATAGAGTTAAACATCAATCGGATGCTCCAATTGGGGCGGCACTTATAGCCCAAGCTATGAGCGGTGGCGACGTGACCATGCGCTACAAGGCCATGCAATCAATTAAAGATTGGGACTGCACGCGCCTGGCCTACCGCACCGCCAAGCGCGTCTTCGACATCGTATTCAGCGGCTGCGTGCTGGCCGTCATCGCCCTGCCGAGCCTGGTGCTCGCCGCTGCCATCCGCCTGGAGAGCGAGGGCAACCCGTTCTACAGCCAGATCCGCGTGGGCCAGACCCACCGCGACGGAAGCCTGTCCACCTTCCGCATGTGGAAGTTCCGCTCCATGTACAGGGACGCCGACGAACGGCTCGCCGAGCTCAAGGAGCAGAACGAGATCGCCGGCGCCATGTTCAAGATGAAGGACGACCCGCGCGTCACCAAGATCGGCAGGTTCATCCGCAAGCACTCCATCGATGAGTTTCCGCAGTTTCTTAACGTGTTCCTGGGCCAGATGTCCGTCGTGGGCCCGCGCCCGCCGCTGCCCAACGAGGTCGCGGAGTACACCGAGTTCGACTTGCAGCGCCTGGCCGTGAAGCCCGGCATCACCGGCTGGTGGCAGGTGACGGAGCGCAACTCGACCGGGTTCGACGGCATGGTCCGCCGCGACCTGGAGTACATCGCCAACCGGGGCATTTTCACCGACCTCAAGATTGTGGTCCTCACGGTTATTGAGGTCATCACCGGTAAGGGTGCGTGCTAATGCTAGAGGACTATTCGAAATACTCTGAGTTGAATCGCGTTCCCGTGATCGATGTGCCGATCACGGGAACAAACATGTCAGACTGCATCAATTTTCTAGCTGAACATATTGATGAACTTCATGGCGAGTACATTTGCGTCTCAAATGCTCATACGTCTGTTTTGGCTCATGATGACCCCTCCTATTGGGATTGCCAGGCGGAATCAGTCATGTCCGTTCCCGACGGCAAGCCCTTATCAGTTGTAGGCCGTAAGTCATTTGAATCGATGGACCGCGTTACTGGTCCGGACTTGATGCGCGAGATTTTTGAGATTTCCAGTCAATACGGGTGGAGTCACTATTTCTACGGAAATGAACAGAAGAATCTTGACGCCCTCAAAGAATCGCTCAACAGGGATTTCCCCGGTTTAAAAATTGCGGGAATGGAACCGTCCGTTTTCCGTCCTTTGTCCGACAACGAAAAGTACGAACTTTCTAATCGCATCGCCAACTCAGGAGCTAACTTCGCATGGATCGCTCTTGGCGCGCCCCGTCAAGAAGTTCTTATGCACGAGCTCAAGGGGGGTCCACAGCCGTTGATGATCGGTGTCGGGGGAGCCTTCAATGTCCTCGCCGGAGTGGTGCCGGAGGCACCGATCTGGATGCAAAATTTGAGCCTCGAGTGGCTATACAGACTTATCCAAGAGCCGAAACGGCTTTTCAAGCGATACCTCATTACTAACACTAAGTTTCTCTTTTACCAGTTCACGGGCGCAAAACGCAAGGAAGGCAAGTAGATGAAATCCACGACTGCATTCAAAGACAAGACCCTCATGATCACGGGCGGCACCGGCTCGTTCGGCAACACCGTGCTCAAGCACTTCATGAACACCGACCTGGCCGAGATCCGCATCTTCTCGCGCGACGAGAAGAAGCAGGACGACATGCGCCACCGCCTGCAGGAGAGGTCCCCGGAGCTCGCCTCCAAGGTGCGCTTCTTCATCGGCGACGTCCGCAACGCCCAGAGCGTGCGCGACGCCATGCACGGCGTGGACTACATCTTCCACGCCGCCGCCCTGAAGCAGGTGCCCTCCTGCGAGTTCTTCCCCATGGAGGCCGTGCGCACCAACGTCATCGGCACGGACAACGTCCTGCACGCCGCCATCGAGGAGGGCGTCGACCGCGTCGTGTGCCTGTCCACCGACAAGGCCGCATACCCCATCAACGCCATGGGCAAGTCCAAGGCCATGATGGAGTCCATCATCTACGCCAACGCCCGCAACGGCGCAGGCCGCACCACCATCTGCTGCACCCGCTACGGCAACGTCATGTGCTCGCGCGGCAGCGTCATCCCGCTGTTCATCGACCGCATCCGAAAAGGGGAGCCGCTCACGGTCACCGACCCCAACATGACCCGCTTCCTCATGAACCTGGACGAGGCCGTGGACCTGGTGCAGTTCGCCTTCGAGCACGCCAACCCCGGCGACCTGTTCATCCAGAAGGCGCCGGCCTCCACGATCGGTGACCTCGCCGAGGCCGTGCAGGAGGTCTTCGGCCGCGTGGGCACCCAGGTGATCGGCACCCGCCACGGCGAGAAGCTCTTCGAGACCCTCATGACCCGCGAGGAGCGCCTGCGCGCCGAGGACATGGGCGGCTACTACCGCGTGGCCTGCGACTCTCGCGACCTGAACTACGACAAGTTCGTCGTGGACGGCGAGGTCGAGACCCAGGCCGACGAGTCCTACACCTCCCACAACACCGAGAGGCTCGACGTGGAGGGCACCATCGCCAAGATCAAGACCGCCGAGTACGTGCAGCTGGCCCTGGAGGGCCGCGAGCACGAGGCGGTGCAGTAGGGTGCGCGTCCTCGTCACCGGCGCGAGGGGCTTCGTGGGCAGGAACCTCTGCTGCGCGCTGAAGAACATCCGCGACGGCAAGGACCGTCGATCCAAATACCAGTCGTTGCTGCCCCTCGAGGTCATGGAGTACGATGTCGACTCGACCCCCGGGGAGCTGGAGGACTTCTGCTCCCGCGCGGACTTCGTGTTCAACCTGGCGGGCGTCAACCGCCCAAAGGACCAGGCGGAGTTCATGGAGGGCAACTTCGGGTTCGTCTCCACGCTGCTGGACACCTTGGAGCGCCACGGCAACAGGTGCCCTGTCATGCTCTCCAGCTCCGCGCAGGCTAGCCTGTCGGGACGCTTCGAGGGCTCGGTCTACGGCGAGTCCAAGCTCGCGGGGGAGGACCTGTTCCGCGAGTACTCGGAGCGCACCGGCGCCCCCGTGCTCATCTACCGCTTCCCCAACCTCTACGGCAAGTGGTGCCGCCCGCGCTACAACTCCGCCGTGGCGACCTTCTGCGACGCCATCGCCAACGGCCGCCCCTACACCGTGAACGACCCCAGCGTGGAGCTGGAGCTCCTCTACATCGACGACCTCGTGGACGAGATGCTGGGTGCGCTGCTGGGCGAGGAGCACCGCTGCGGCTACGAGGGCCTCGACCGCGTCGACGGTGACGAGTTCTGCTACGTCCCCGACACCGACGTGAGGTCTCTGGGCGAGATCGTCTACCTGCTCGACAGCTTCCGCGACAGCCGCGAGACGCTCTCGGTGCCCGACCTGACCGAGGGCTCCTTCTCCAAGAAGCTCTGGAGCACGTTCCTGTCCTACTACGAGCCGGGGAACTTCTCCTATGGCCTCAAGGCCAACGTCGACGACCGCGGTTCGTTCACCGAGTTCCTGCGAACGCCCGAGCGCGGCCAGGTGTCCATCAACGTGTCCAGGCCCGGCATCACCAAGGGCAACCACTGGCACATGAGCAAGTGGGAGAGGTTCCTGGTGGTCTCCGGCACCGCCTCCATCAAGCTGAGGAAGGTGGGGGAGGACTCCGAGGGCAACCCGTTCCCCGTCGACGAGTACACCGTCTCCGGCTCGGACATGCGCGCCGTGGAGATGATCCCCGGCTACACGCACTCCATCACCAACCTGTCCGACACCGAGGACCTCGTGACGGTCATGTGGGCAAACGAGCCCTTCGACCCCGAGGACCCCGACACCTACCACGAGGAGGTCTAGCCGCATGGGCAAGGACTATTCCGATATCGCATTCAAGGACGACGGCCGCCTGAAGCTGCTGATCATCGTGGGCACCCGCCCCGAGGTCATCCGCCTGTCCGAGGTCATCAAGAAGTGCCGCCGCCACTTCGACTGCCTGCTGGCGCACACCGGACAGAACTACGACTACACGCTCAACGGCATCTTCTTCCGCGACCTGTCGCTGGACGACCCGGACGTCTACCTGGACGCCGTGGGCGCCGACCTGGGCGAGACCGTTGGCAACATCATCGCCGCGAGCTACAGGCTCATGGTCGAGGTCAAGCCCGACGCGCTGCTGATCCTGGGCGACACCAACAGCTGCCTGTCCGCCATCGCGGCCAAGCGCCTGCACATCCCCATCTTCCACATGGAGGCCGGCAACCGCTGCAAGGACGAGTGCCTGCCCGAGGAGACCAACCGCCGCATCGTCGACGTGATCTCCGACGTCAACCTGGCCTACTCCGAGCATGCACGCCGCTACCTCAAGGATACCGGCTGCGCCCCCGAGCGCACCTACGTCACCGGGTCGCCCATGGCGGAGGTCCTGCGCGCCAACCTGGAGAAGATCGAGGCCTCGGACATCCTCTCCGAGCTCGGGCTGGAGCCCAAGCGCTACATGCTGCTGTCCGCCCACCGCGAGGAGAACATCGACACCGAGGCCAACTTCACGAGCCTGTTCACCGCGATCAACGCGCTGGCCGAGAAGTACGACATGCCGATCCTGTACTCCTGCCACCCGCGCTCCCGCAAGCGCCTGGAAGCCACCGGCTTCAAGCTGGACCCGCGCGTGCGCATGCACGAGCCCATGGGCTTCCACGACTACAACTGCCTGCAGATGAACGCCTTCGCCGTGGTGTCCGACTCCGGCACCCTGCCCGAGGAGTCCAGCTTCTTCGCGAGCGTCGGCCGCCCGTTCCCGGCGGTGTGCATCCGCACCTCCACCGAGCGCCCCGAGGCCCTGGACAAGGCGTGCTTCACGCTGGCCGGCATCAGCGAGAAGGGCCTGCTGCAGGCGGTCCACACCGCCGTCGAGCTCGACGCCGAGGGGTCGCTTCCCGAGGCGCCCGTGCCCGACTACGCCGACGAGACCGTGTCCACCAAGGTGGTCAAGATCATCCAGAGCTATACCGGCGTCGTGGACAAGATGGTGTGGAGGAAGGCTTAGCCATGGGTCTCGTCTACAAGATTCTCGACGGTGTCTCACGTGCCTATAACAAGCTTCTTCTAATGCCCTCATTGCGCCGCTCCTTTGCTGCATGCGGCGAGAATGTGACTCTCGGCCGCCGCAGCGAGATCGCCGGAGCGGGCAATATCTACATGGGCCATGACGTGTACCTAGGCCCTGGAACAACGCTGCTCACGACCCGAGCGAAAATTCGCATCGGCAACTATGTCATGAGCGGACCCAACCTCACCGTTATCACCGGCGATCACCGCACCGACATCCTCGATCGCCCCATGATGGAACTTTCCGATGAGGACAAGCTCCCCGATAACGACCAGGATGTCGTTATCGGTAATGACGTGTGGATGGGCAGTGGAGTGACGATTCTAAAGGGTGTCCACGTCTCTGATCATTCCGTTATTGCCGCCGGTGCCGTCGTAACCAAAAATGTTGAGCCTGAATATTCAATCTGGGGGGGGGTTCCTGCTCGCTGCCTAGGTTCGCGGCTAAAAGGATAAAGCATGAATGGACTCATAAAATATCGTTCGATGCAGCTGCTCTATTGCGGCCGTCGCATTGCTTACAAGCTGGGAAAGAAAGAATATCTTCCCAACACGTCTCTGTCCATCGATGTATACAATAAATGGCTTTTCGATCGGCTAATCGATGGCAAGCCTTTAATGGTTGCCCGCTTTGGGAGCCAGGAGGCTCGAGCGACGGCTTGGTCTTTAGGTGTTGATCGCGGTTACGACAGAGTTATTCCTCGTTATGTACAGAAGCGAATGGCGATGGGTCCAGGGCTTTTCCCTTCGAACGATGAGAGCGTTAGGCGCTTTGGTGATATCATGGTCGAGTCCGCTGGGTCACTGGACTCGTTAGCGTACTGGGATTCTTTTATGCAGGAGTATCTGCTGGAAGAGATTTGCCCCTACGGGGTTATAACGACCTATCTCGAGAACCTGGAACCGTATCGGTACCAGGCGGCGCCTTGGTCTAGAGCACTGGAGGGAAAAACAGTGCTCGTTGTGCATCCTTTCGCTTCTACAATCGAGAAGCAGTACGCAAGGCGTGGAGAGTTATTCGCCAATCCTGATGTGCTTCCGGATTTCGAATTAAAAACGATTATCCCTCCGCAGACTATTGCCGGCACTGTAGACGGCAGGTTTGAGAATTGGTTTGAGGCGCTTGACTTCCTCAAGAACACTATTGCGACGGAAGCATTCGATGTTTGCATAATCGGCTGCGGGGCGTACGGCTTTCCTTTGGCTGCTTTCGTCAAAGCAATTGGAAAACAAGCGATTCATCTTGGTGGAGCGACCCAGATGTTATTTGGAATTAAAGGAAAACGCTGGGATCTCAAGGAGATTTCGAAAGAGCTTTATAACCAGAGCTGGACTCGTCCAAGTGAAAACGAGAAGCCAGCTGGGGCTTTTAAAGTTGAGGGCGGTTGTTACTGGTGATCAACGATTCGATCAAGTGTGGTAAAGAGGGTCGGAGAATCCTTATAGTCGGTCCGTCGCTCGATGCTTGGGGTGGCGTAGCAACCGTGGAAAGGAACATTCTCGATGGGGCGACCGACACTCCCTATTGCATTAATTTCATTGCAACGACGAAGGATGAGGCGGCTCCCCTAAAGGTCTTGACCTTTGCAAGGTCTCTCGCCGTCATAAATAAAGAACTGGATACTCATGACCTCTGTCATATCCATATGGCTCTTGGAACAAGCTATCTTCGCAAGTACCTTATTTGTCGGATGGCATATAAGCGCAAGGTTCCATATGTGTTGCATATTCACGAAGGGGACTTTGAGGAACAGCTTGATAGGATGACTGCACGCAATAGAGATAAAGTTGCTTGGCTATTTGAGCATGCCGCCCGTGTGGTGGCCCTCTCGAACGATTGGGAGAAGGTGTTCTCGCGCCTTTTTCCGGGAGCGAATATATCTGTGTTGGAGAATGCTGTTCCCATACCCAAGCGTGTTTCTGACACTAAAGATGTTTTAAAAATATACTTCTTGGGGCTTTTATGCCCTAAGAAGGGTGTAGACACCCTTCTTAGGGCAATGACGGCTGTTGTTGATCACTTGCCCAATTCCCACTTGTACATCGCTGGCGGCGGCGACTTTATCGATAAGTATCGCGCAATGGCCGATGATGCTCGCATTGCGAACCATATCACTTTTGTGGGCTGGGCGAACGACGAGCAAAAGGAAAAGCTTGCCAAGGAGTGCTTAATGTTTGTCTTGCCCTCGCGCGCTGAGGGGCTTCCGATGGCAATGTTGGAGGCAATGGCAAGCGGTTCCGCTGTAATTGCCACGAGAGTGGGGGGTATACCTGACGTCATCGATGATGGGGTTAATGGGCTTCTGGTCGACCCGGACGATGAGGAAGGTCTCGCGAGTGCGATTATCCGATGCGTCGAGGACGAAGGGCTTGCCCTTCGACTGGCTGCCGCCGGGCGGGATACCGTGGTTTCTCGCTTTTCAATGAAGCCTTATATGAAAAAGCTGACGGAAATATACGATGACTGCCTTGAATCAGGAGACAGCCGTGCAAAGTGCTAATGACCTTTCGAGTCGCGGTCGCTATCCAGCTATTTTATACACTAAACTCGATGTGGCCGCCTTACTTAAACTTGAAGTCGTGGCCCTAATTGTCTTGCAGTTTTTTACTAACGCCGGACTGATGCCTTCTGCGATTGTCTATTGCTTGGATGTCGTCAACGTCCTACTGCTTGTCCTTGGGCTAAGAAAGGTATCGTCCGGACTCAGCTCTTACCATGGCTATGCGATGCTCCTTGTGTGCTATGTGTTGTTTGCCGTCGTCACTGGCGTCGGCTCTCTCACCTCTCCTCTCTGTATAGGATGGGAACTCCTTCAGCAGCTTCGCATCCCCCTTTTCATTGTTCTTACTCTTGCGTATTGGACATATGAAGATGTCGATGAAGTGTTGAGCTTTCTCTTCCGGCTCCAGCCGCTCAACTTTGTTTTTGCCTTCGTTGAGTACTTTCTTTTACATCTTACCGACGACAGCTGCGGTGGGCTGTTTGGTATCACCGCTGGCAGTAATATGATGCTGAACATCTATCTCGTCGTGGTGTGCGTGTTTGCCTGTAGTGGGTTCTTGGGGTCCGAGAAGAGGGTTTCTCTTCCATCTCTTATGCTCACATTGCTCAGTTCGTTTTTCATCGCGACGCTTGCCGAGATCAAGTTTTTCTATTTCGAAGCTGCTATTATCCTTGTAATTTCATTTCTCGGCGGAAAGAAGAACTTCAAAGCGCTAGTTCTACTTGGCGTCTTCTTAGCCGCATTTGTTGTAGGCCTTTCGGCCCTCGCCACTTATTTCCCGGATTCTTACGAAATGCTATTTGATCTAGATGAGCTTGAAGCCTATGATAGCGGTGAGAACGTCGCAACAAGTGGCTACGGCATCTCTAGAAGTGCGCCTATTCCCCAGATTGACTCTCTTTTCTTTAATACAGGAGACGCGACAGATAAACTCATAGGCTTCGGCTTCGGCTCTGCGACCATGTCTTCGATTCCGCAGTTTTGCAGCCCCTTTTATTTTGCTTACGGTTGGCTTAAGTACTATTACTCTCCAATTGCGGTGATATATCTGCAAAACGGCTATCTTGGCATTTTTTTATATCTGGCTATACTCATGTATCCAATCGGTGTCGCCTTACGAAGGTATTCCAAGATTTCTGTGCGGCCATGGACGCTCGTTTTTTCTCTCGGGGCTGGAGCGATGATTGCGATCAACCTCTTCTATAATGGCAGCGCTCGTTCATACGCTGCCATTCTGTGGGCCGTTTGCCTGGCCCTACCGATGATTTGCGGAAAGGGAGCTCTGAAATACCGATGATTGCGGACGAACGCTTCTATGACGTATCTGTAGTTGTGCCCTTATATAACGTGTCTGAATTCATGCCAAAGTGTGTTGACAGCCTTCTTGCTCAGTCTTTAGGCGGGCGCTTGCAAATCGTTCTCGTAGACGATGGTTCGCCCGACGGTTCTGGGCGTCTTGCTGATGAGTATGCCGCACTACATTCCAATATTACTTGCGTCCACAGAAGGAACGGCGGACTAGGGCCTGCAAGAAATAGCGGCATAGACGCCTCATTAGGCGTCTACATTGGTTTCGTTGACGGCGATGATTGGGTCGATTCAACGATGTATGAGGTTCTCTATAAGAAAGCGGAAGAAACCGGAGCGGATGCAGTTTTCTCAGGGATGAAAACCGTAACTCATGGTGATGTTGCAGATCGGTTTCCCGTGCCGTACGGAGACAGAGTCTTTAGGGGCAAGAAAGAGACCAGCTGGTTTCGCACAACCTTCTATGGAGCGAGACCGGCAAGAGTGCCTATGGAACCAATGCAGGTCTCCGTTTGCCCTGCGATTTATCGCGCCTCCATTTTCAGGGAGCAAGGCGTTTCCTTTGAGCGTGTCCGTTCTGAAGACATTGTCTTTAACCTTGACTATCTTTGTCATGCTTCTATCGTCGCATGCGTTGCGGATATCTTTTATAACTATCGTAAGGACGACCAGCCGTCTATTACTAGCACCTTCAAGTCAAGAACAATTGATGAATATTACGAGTTGTTTGATGCCGTCGCGTCTAGGCTAAAGATAGATAAAGGCGTCGCTGATGCGCGCTTGTTTGAGGAATCAGATATTAGGTTCCGAAGGAGGGTGATTGATTGCTCGAGGGGGATGCTGTCGGGAATCTATTCCCGTGAATTAGAGCCATCGTTAAGTTCAAGTCTGGCTGCTAAGGTTCTGAACTCAGATTATCTTTCTTACGCAACCCGCGGTTATCCCTGGTGGAAGCTGTCGATTAAGCAAGCGGTGTTTTTCCTTGCTCTAAAAACAAAGTCTATACCGTTAATCAGGACAATGGTGGATCTTGGGCAAAGACAGAGAGGAGCCCGAAATGCTATTTAAAATCTAGCTAAGAGAATAATCTATGATCCTTAGGCTTCCTCAGCGCCCTATAACGTATGCCTTCGTTTATTAGGCATACGTTAGGCTAAAAACCATTCTTATAGTTCTAATAGTGATTTAAGGTCCCGAAGCTCTTAGAATGTATAAGTACGTTCTGGCTATTGATAGCATCTCGATATCTCTCCAAAGCACAGTGTGATGGATGTGCAGTGTTGCTTTAATCAGCCTCTTGCGCTGCGGTCGATCAAAGAACGGTTCTTCTATCGTTACGTGGTCCTTACCGCCCTCACAATTTTGTCAGCTGCCGCATCGTCAACTTTGGGCGTCGTTGGCTTCGTCATGCTCGAAGATAAGGTTTGCGCCTGAGCCGTTTTTCTAGCTCTTATCAATGTCTTTGTCGGCATTACTATCTACGCGAGCATTTTGCAAAAAGATATGAGATTGTTTCCTTGAATACGGGGAATACGTGCTAACTCAGAACATTGCTCTCATCCCACATTATCTGTCCATGACAGTCTTGAGTTCGTCCGACAGGATTATGATTGCCGGCTTCTGCGGAGCCTCATTCAAGGCCTTCTACAGCGTTGCCTGCAGTGTCGCCTCAATTCTGAATATGCTCTCCTCATACATCAACTGTTGTTGCATTCCCAGGTTCTACCAGAAGATGAGAGATGGAGATTGTGCTTCAATCTCAAGGGTTTGTCGGACGTTGCCCATTGTCTTTGGCGCCTTTTCGCTTTTCTTGAAAAGCGCCGCATACCGCAGGTCGTTGAGGGGGCAAATTTTTATGGCTGTTGGAGGAGGATATCGCCAGAGTGTAAACGGGGAGGGGTACCTCCGAAGGAGATGCTCTCCGAGTTCTTCTGGCTTTTCGAGCCGCGGACAGAGGGTGGCCTGAGCGACTCTTCATTCGATTCTGTAATGGAATTGCAAGGTACGCGCGAACTTAGTTTGCGAGATTCATTCAGCTTAAGCCTGAATTTGCTTCACATGAAGACTTTATTGAGCGTCTTGAAGAGATATTCGGTTGATTTGAATAGTGGTGGTGGTTTGGTGGCAACTCGTTTTGACACTCAAATTAAAAGTGCAATAGAGAGGTACAACGATCTCTCGAAAGTTAAAAAGGCGACTCTTTGGATTACGTTCTGCAGTTTCTTGCAACGCGGCCTATCGTTCATTACTGTTCCGATTTTCACTCGTCTTTTGAGCACGGCGGACTATGGCTCGGTAAGTGTTTATCAGAGCTGGGAAATGGTTGCGACTTACCTAGCGACGCTTGGCGTTACCTACGGTGGTTTTAATAACGGAATGATTAAATTTAAGGATGATCGCGAAGGCTATACTACTTCCGTTACAGGTCTTGTACTCACTTTGGGTATTCTTTGGATTATCCTCTCCCGAGTTCTTTCTGGCAATGTAGTCGCACTTACGGGCATGCCGCTTACGCTCGTGTCGCTGCTGTTTGTTGAGGTCGTCGTTAAAGGCGTTTACGATATTTGGGTGTCGAGGATGAAGTTCGACTACGAATATCGAAAGCTCGTTCCCGCATCGCTCGTCCTCTCTGTTGCCGTACCGGCTCTGGGTGTTTTCTTCGTCGTTATGGCTAGCGACAAAGTTTTAGCTCGTATCCTGTCTTTCGTGCTCGTTGAGGCCGCTTTCGCCATCGTTCTTGGCGGTAGCATGCTTAAACGCAGCAAGATGCTTTATAAATGGGAATACTGGAAGTTTACTCTCCTATTTAACATTCCTTTGCTTCCCCACTATCTTTCGCAGGTAGTGCTTAGTTCCAGCGATCGCATAATGATTGCGAATATGTGCTCCGCGGCCGATGCGGGCGTCTACAGCATCGCATACTCCGTGGGCATGCTCATGACGCTTCTGACTAATTCTCTTAATTCTACTGTCGTACCGTGGCTATATCGAACGCTGGAAGCAAAGGAGTTGAAGAGGATTGACAGAATGAGCGTTTCTCTATTAGGCGCTTTGGCTCTAACCGTGATTTTCGTTGATATCCTGGCACCTGAGGTTGTGGGGATTCTCGCTCCAGGTGAGTATAGCGAGGCCATGACTTTGGTTCCTGTTATCGCTGCCAGCGTTTTCTTTATGTTCATGTATTCCTATTGTTCAAACATTGAGTTTTATTACGAGAAAACTGGTCTTGCCGCAATTGCTTCCGTGCTCGCAGCGGTGCTCAACCTTGGACTAAATGCTGCGTTTATTCCCATGTTTGGTTATCGTGCTGCTGGATATACGACACTGGCTTGCTATATAGCGCTTGGAGCTGTACATTACGAGTTTTCGCAGCGTGTTACTCGCGACAAAACAGGTGCATCCGCGCTCAATGGGATTTCAATTTGGGGCCTTTCCTTCATTTTCGTTGGCATCTCCCTCGTTCTTCCCCTTCTTTATCCTCATCCCATCATTCGCCACGCCGTTTTTGGCGTCGCTGCTGCCACAGCGCTTCTATGCCGCAGGGCAATCATCGCAAAGCTAAAGGAGTTTAAGGCCTAATGTCATCTACATCTCAAACAGCAATTTATGTGTCAACAATTATCGATTCGCACAATTATGGAACCGTTCTTCAGGCTGTGGCCACTCGAGATGCGCTTTCTCCCTACGGACGTCCCATATTTATCGATTATTGTCGCCCGCACTGGACGACCAAGGGTTGGATAATGTCTTATATGGGTAATGGCAATCGAAGCGTTCCCGAGAGGCTTGCGCGCCTCGTCGCAAACGCTCCCGTTCGACATAAAGCTTCAAAGCTGTTTCGCTCTTTCGTCGAGCGCGAACTCGAGCTCTGCTCGTCGACTCCGTATCTCTCAAAGGGGGAGGGGCTTGACCCGAATGCTGTTTACTGCGTCGGCAGTGACCAGACCTGGAACATCGAGTGCAACTATGGCATCGATCCCGTGTATTTCTTAGCAAATGTTCCAGAGGTTTACAGGAAAATATCCTTCTCGGCGAGTTTCGGTCGCCCCAGTCTCAGCTCAGAGGAATCCGAGATCACAAAGCCATTGCTTTCTCAGTTTGAAGCCATCTCGGTTCGCGAGAGTTCGAGCGTGTCCATTTTGGAAGGGATGGGGCTTAGCGGTACTGCGTTAAAAGACCCCGTGCTGCTATGCCGGCCGGAACTATGGCATGAGCTTGCCGCGCGCGTACCGGCCTCGAATGAGAATTATGTACTTGTTTATATGCTTAACGAGAATCCCGAGATGTGCGCTTTCGCCCGCAAGCTTGCTAAGCATGAGGGGATAAGAGCCCGTATCGTGACGTTTAACCCTCTGAAGCGTGCTCCAGAGGGTTTGGAGGGCGTCTGCCTTCCTAAGCCGGAGGAATGGGTAGCTTTATTCCGCGATGCGTCGTATGTGGTGACAGACTCTTTCCATGGTACTTGTTTCTCACTCCTATTTGAGCATCCTATGATTGTGTTCGACCCGCCAAAATTCTCGGTCCGCCTTAAAGATGTGCTAGCTGACTTCGGCCTTGCCGACAGGCGCGTTTCCGAGGACTGCGATCCTATGCATATAGCCGCAGAGCCGATTAATTGGGATTCTGTCAGGACTAAAAAGGAAGAATTCTCCGGCGAGGCCAAGGCTTTCCTTGACGGTGTTTTCGGAGTTTCCGAGAGGGCTGATGTATGACGAATCTAGATAAGACCTGTCTTGCTGCGGTTGATGCGGACAAGGACGAACTCATGCTCTCTTCATCTGGTGGGGCTTTTTCCGTTCTGGCTAGAAAGGTTATTTCGCACGGGGGCACTGTATACGGGCATGCTTTCGACGAGGGTTTACATGTTGCCTGCGTGCGTGTTGATAACCTCGACGGTATTGCGGCCCTTCGAGGGTCAAAGTACGTTCAGAGCGATATGGGTGACTCCATGTCGCTCGTTAGGGATGATTTGAAGGCTGGGCGCGACGTTCTCTTTAGTGGAACGCCTTGCCAGGTGGATGGGCTGCTTGCGTTTTTGGGTGGCCCTCAGGATAGGCTGCTTACGGTGGATATCGTGTGCCACGGAGTTCCGAGCCAGCCATTTTTTAGTGACTGTCTTAAGTGGGAGTTCGCTGGCAGTCGGTTGGATAGTGTCAGATTTCGCGACAAGCGTGAGGGTTGGGGCTGCGGAGGCGGTACTACTACTACTACTACCCCTGTTTTTCATAGGCTTGTCACGAGGGAAAGGCCGTTTTCCCCAGAGATTTCGTTCTATTACAGGCGTTTTCTTTCTGGTGACGTTTATCGCGAGAGCTGTTACCGGTGCCCTTATGCCGGCGGTGAACGTCCTGGGGACTTTACCATCGGTGATTTCTGGGGGATTGACGTTGACGCTTCTGGTCTTGATCCCAGTCACGGAATTTCCGTCATTATCGCCAATACTGAAAAGGCCGTAGCTCTTATCCCGTACATAAAGGAAGAGACGGCTTGGGCCGAACGACCGCTCGAAGAGGCTATCCGAGGCAACGACCAGCTTATGCACCCGACGCCTCGGCCCGAGGCGCGTGACATCGTGTTGGATCGTTGGCTGGAGGAGGGCATAGACGTGCTTGAGGACGAGTATCGTCGCTCCACCCGGCTTTCATCCAAAAAGTGGCTTGTAAAAAGGTCTGTAAAGAAAATCTTGAAAGGAGTGCTCGGCAAATGATGGAAAAAAGTATCCCTGTTTTGTTCGCCGGCGACTCCGAATGCTGTGGTTGTGGCGCTTGCGTTGTCGCGTGCCCAAAGGGAGCCATCAGTATGGTGCCGAACCGTTACGGGTTTTTGTACCCCAAGATTGCTGAAGCCACTTGTGTTCGTTGCGGCAAGTGCCTTAGTGTCTGTGCATTTAAGAAGAGACTGGGAAGTGCAGTTAAATAGTAAGGAATAACATGAAGCTGGTCCACTTTGATTCGATTGCCCATGGTATAAAGGGTTGTTCGTGAACATCTTTGATTTGCGTGCTTGTGGTTTCAGCTATGTCATGGTGGACGCAACAACCGAAGGGTATTACCCAAAACTTAGTCACATACGGTGAAAGGCTTGGGGTGGTATCTGAGTGGGACCTTCTTCTTGATTGAACTGCCAAATTCTAAATGACCACTGTGCTCAATTCTCTTTGGCGATTCGGTCCGCTTTTAAGCGAAGATCGATACGCGGTCCCTGTCGAACCTCTCGCTCCAATCTTTACACGATCCTCCATCCCAGAAATCTTTTGTGCATCTGAATTCCAGGGCAGCAATCATATTTTCATTTTCGACGGCTGGCCATCGCCCTTACAACAGCATTTCCGATGCGATCTCGAATTACTGGAAATAGCTAAGGAAACAAATGTATGAAAGAGTCGCAACAACGCGCTTACGGCATCGACATTGCTCGTCTAACAGCGATGTTTATGGTTGTGTTGCTACACAACCTTGGGCGAGGGGGAATCCTTGACTGGACGTTAGATTCCGTTAGCGACTTAGCTTACTTAGGAATCGAGAATTACGCGATAGTCGCCGTAAACGTATTTGCACTGATATCAGGTTATCTATCCGCCGGTAAACCGCTTAAAGCACGCTCCATTTTCTCAATCTGGGCAACAGCTTGTTTTTGGTCTATGACAACTGGACTAACGGGATTCAGTCTTGGCCAATTCAGTATAACTGATTTGCTTAAGTCGGCATTTCCAGTCTCCACCGCAGAGTATTGGTACCTGAACAGCTTTCTTCTCCTGCAACTAATGGTGCCTTTTCTAAATTGTGCAATCACATCATTGACATCAGTTCAACTAGGAATCGCCACTTCAGGCCTGTTAATTGCCTCTACGCTATTTGAATCAACTGGGCTAAATAAAGGATATTCTACGATGTGGCTTGCTGTGCTCTGGCTCACCGGCGCATCAATTAAAAGAAACAAAGAAGCCTTAGATAGAGTCGTGAGTACAAAACGGCTATTATTTGTCTATTTATTATTACCACTCGTCGTTTTGTATCACCAGTGGAACGACGTTCATGTACTACAGGTGAGTCCCGGTCGATGGCTTTCATATTCCAACCCTTACGTTGCAATGAGTGCCATCTGCTTCTTTATCATCACTACAAGAATTAATGTCAGCTCAGAGAAATTGAAGCTGCTGCTAACGCAAGTTTCGCCATTAACCTTTGCAGTCTATACTATAGACAATAGTAAATGGTTTTATAGAATATGGCTCTCCGGAAGACTTAGCTGGATGTTAAATAAACCAACATTAATAGGCGTACCTCTTTTGATATTCATAAGTCTGATTTTTTTCACGGTCTGTTTAGTTCTTGAGTTGCTTCGAAAAAAGGCTATAAAAATGCTAAATTCCTTGAAGCCAGATAAGTCTAGCTATTGTCGTTCAGCAGGCTAGAGTTGCGTTTGATTAAATTCTCATACTCAATAATAGCTAAATTAAATATGACTCACCGGAGAAGGGGCTTTAGTACCGGCTGCGACGTGAACGCGACCAACCGCTGGAGCGACGAGCTTGCGGACGTGGCGAACAAGGTGCACACGAGGGATCTGTTTAAGAGGGACTAGGGGAGAGCGGCTTTAGCGGGTCTCCCGCAATCGAAATACTGAAATTAAGTTGAGCACGGGGTGTATCGGCGCCAGCCGATACACCCCGTGCACTATTACTCTCGCTACTTACAATAGCATTCGCAGCGGCCACGAGCTTGATGGCGCTTTTCATCAAGGATGACAAAATAAAATGATTAGCTGTTGCCATAGTGTAGTGTCGCGAAAGTTGATGTAATGGACTCTTTGGCCCCTGTATCCAGTATCCGGAATCTATCGATATCTTTGGCCGACTCCACTCTGTCGGTAAGATCAAGGCTAGATTCGACCATCTTCTTCTCCGAGAAGCAACGCTAGCCGGACCGCGTCTCGGCCTGGTCGCACATGACGGTGCCCACGTGCCTGAGCAGCGAATTCTCCGATGAGAAGACCTGCACCACGTGCGAGCGGCGCATCGTTTTCCTGTTGGCGAGCTCCTTTACGTTGTTCGTGTGCAGGCACTTCCAGTGCGACGGAGGGAAGTCCAGGTACGCGAGCGCGTCGGGCTCCGCCTCCTCGAGCCCTCGGGCAGCACCCCTTCAGCATCTTGCATGCCACTACATGGATACTGAATCAGAAAATCCTGAAAGTAGAGCGATAATCTCAGTATCGTTTTTATGGGCGGAGGAGACAATGGGTCTAATTAATCTACCTGAGTACATCTCAGCGATTGTGGCAATCATCGCGTTGCTCATTTCTTGTTACCAAGCTCGTCTTAGCAATAAGCAGTCTCTATTCAATCGACGTTTAAATATATGGATAATCGTCGATAAACTCATGAGTGTTTACGAAAAAAACGCGAAGAGCTTGGAACATGATAACGAACCGCAAATGGCTATCGACCTGCTATTCGCTTGGCTAACTAACACCACGTATCTGCAATCAATTTCAGCCTCAATAAATCATGTGTTAGATGCCGAACCTCAACTCAAATTGCATTTAAAGCTTGATGAAATGAGATCACTCGCCATGGAGGCTAAATTTTGCTTCAAAGGAAAGAGCGGAGATGCAATAGCCGAATTCATAGAAGCTTATCAATCCCTTTTGTTTTCAATGTATCAGTATCAGATTCTAATTAATAAGATGCTCCAGAATACAAAGGAATATCAATGGACGCTTGAACAGGCTTCTGAAAAGTTACATGAGCCCAATCAACGGAAAGATCTCTTTGAAAAAGAAAGCGCTCTCGCCGCTTCATACAAGACTCTATGTCAGCAAAACAATCGGGGTGCAATTCAGCGGCAAATACAACTAACAGGCCCTATATGGCGCTGAGCTAAAATTGGGTATTTAAGACGGTCGATGCCGCACCAAGCCTCAATGCCATTAGCCCAATGAGCAAAAACTCTTAAGCTCTAAAGTAGCGCAAGACCCGCCAGCTTTCATTGCTGCGAGTTTTATAACGTTACCAATTAGAATAGAAACCAGAGTTGGAATTAGACTCGGAAGCTGACTCAGGTGAACTTTAAGGACGAATACATAAATAGTCAGATGGTCAGCTGGAGACATCATCCACTGCGGTACGTGGCAAGGGAGGATGAGCTCGCTTACAGTCGTCTTTATGGCTATGTAGAACATTTAGCTGATTCCATTAGTGGTTTAGTCTCTACGCCATCTTTCAACCAGTTTTTACTTGAATCCTGCCAGTTCTTGGCTAACTCGCTGGATCTAATTCATCAAGGTCACTTCGACGCTGCTTTTTATTCAGTCAGACAAGCTGGAGAGATCATCCTTATCGGAACGTTGTTTTCGAATTTAGAAGAATCTGAGCGTAAGACTAAATATGAGAAATGGGTCTCGCTCGACAGGTTCCCCTCATTTAGTGAACTGTCCAAATTGCTGCGTTCAAAAGATATTGAATATCGAGACCTTCTTGAACAAATGCCCGAAATTGATGAGCTGATCAGCAAGCTCAATAAGAGGGCGAATAAATATATTCACAAACAAGGTCACGAATCCTTTTATACCAAGCCTTACGAGGTGGTTCCCGGAAGCGCGAAGCATATTCGAGAGGATTTCACCGATTATTTCAAAACTACTGTAAAGGTTTGTGCAATCTTTCGACTTGCCGTCGATTCTTTCCCCATATTACTGAGCGACCCGAATGCGAATACAGATTTCCTGATTGTATGACACTCGAATTCGGTCAGAGCTTTATTGATAATTGTCTGGGAAGGAATTTTGTTGAGCATTACATCAAAACGGATTACTACCGCAATTGGGTGAATGCGATTAAATCAACATTTCCCCAGTTGAAGGAGGCAACATATAATGTCTCAAACCTGCACTACATTGATTTGCCAAACATAGAAGACATTCTTGAAGATTTAGAAAAACTGACATTATATGAGGCTACAGCTGTTCTATTCACCGTGCTATTCTCAGAGAAAGTAATTGCCATTCATATAACCGGCATGCTTGATGCGTTTAGTAATTCGGCAAGACCATCAAGCGGTCTGCACCTTTCAGACATGAGTGATTACGCTGAGCAGCTTGGCGGAGTCAACGTTCCACTCGCGGAGATCTGTCGTCTCGCTAGTCTTGATACATCGCATGAGCTATCTCCCGTTAACTCATTCATTACTTCGTTTTCTATTACGTCAGATTTTGTTTGCGTTGAGACCGATAAGCTTCTTGCTGACACTGAAGTTGAGCTAGGCCGAAAAGCGGAAGAAGAACTTGGTCAACTTTGGAAGCAGATTAAAACAGGCCAATGTGCTATGTCTGAATTAGAGGAAACGGAACTGTTCAAGTGGATTAAACAGAACGTGTAAATAATTTGTTGTCGCATCTACGATGGCAAAAAGGAACCGGTCAGGGGCGTGCTGCCTGACAACGACTGGCTTCGACAACTTCCTCGCGAGCTCGATACAGGTCGCCTTGAATCGCTTGAATGTCAAGGGCGTGCCGGAGCTCATCGGCTCCAAGGTGACCCACGATCTGGGGGCCTTCAAGGCCGGCCGCGACGTGATGGTCGGCAACCGCTGGAACGGCGAGCTCGCGGACGTGGCGGACAGGGTGTACACGAGGGATCTGTTTAAGAGGGACTAGGGGAGGGGGTTCCCGACAGCGATCTTTAGTCTTGCGTAATAATCGTTATATTAAGAATGATGCCGTATCGGTTAGCGCCGATACGGCATCATTTCGTATAAGTCTGACTCATTTATAGCTATGGACCATGTGGGTTCCAACCTGTTTAATCAATGATTGCTGTCTTCCGATTCGGTCCTTAGGGTATTGAATTCCCACATTCATCCGTACGTGTACGGATGAATGTGGGAGCCGTTCGGATGAAGTTGATAATCAAGATATTTCATATATTGAATAACGTTGACTCCATAAGGGCGAATCTTGTCCAATATAGGCACGCATCATGACTTTTCTGCATGCCGAACGCTTAGTCGCTAACAGTTGTTGGAGGTCTTAATATGGCTGTAGCCTCAAACGAGAATGTACCTGTTGAGTCCTACTCTCTATCTGCTCAGGTCGCTGCAGCTCTCTCAAAACATCCGATGCTTTACTATTCCGCTCACCTTGAGAACTCTCACATTCCAGCTCATCGTGACATGCAAAGCTTCTTTGGCGACCCATTTACCGATACCTTTAATGCCTATAACGCTGCTTTATTTGATTCGGTTCGCCAGATGATTCGCTACGAAAAATCTCTTTCTGTCTGGAGCACTATCGTCACAGACATTGACTCTGAAGACATCAGAAACACCCTCATTATGGATTACATCTATCCCGTCTTTAGATTCTTGTCAGATATCCCAAATGTCTTTAAGGACCAGCTCGTCCGCGCGTGCGTTAAGCTAGCGACTATCTCTAAGGGGGATTATTCTTTGGTGCAGATTAATACCGCCAAAGACGGAGCGCCCCGGTGCGACTGGTTTAAAAAGCTGCAAAAGAGTTGTTCTGATACCGCTCTTGGAAACCAACTCATTGGCATTATTAATGAGGACCTATTTGAACATCCAGATGCCAAGCATTTTAGAGAGCTTCATGGCCATTCGGCTCATGACCTTACTCCCACTTTGGTTTCTGGCGTCAACCAGGGCTATTCAGTGGGCGATGCCGTTTCTGTCCAAGCCTATACTCCTCCGGTCGATCTGCCCAATGAGCTTGCTATCATTGATCGGCACCGGCTAAGAATCCAAACCGCCTATGCGCTATTTGGCAACTACGCTACTGAATTGCAACGTAACTACAAAAGCTTGTAGGCATTAGAGAAACACGGCTGATCGCTGACTTCATTGATCACATCTTTAAATTGGTGATTCAGGCTTTGGAAAATCGTATGCAGCAACGAAAGGAGGCCTAATGGACTGGCAGGCTATATCTGCAGTAGGGTCGTTACTATGCGCAGCGGCAACGTTCTTCGCAGCGTTCGTCGCATTAGCAATGGGCCGCAGTGAACATAAGATGAGTGTTTATGCGCGAGGAATATTTTTCGAAGACGATCATTTTGATTTGCTCGAGCATCATCCAAATTGTTTCAACATTGAATTTATATGTGACGGCAACCAGCCAGTTTATATCACGCATGTTCTCGAAGGGGCAAGGTTTAATAAAAGCGCTCGTGGGGCTAAAGCTTGGCTCGAATCAAAAATGCGTATTCGTGAATGCGGGATGCCGGGCAGAGGCATCCCCAATCTAAGGAAACCAAAGTATTGGACACTGCATCCTTTAAGCGATGTAATGAAACTTGAGCCAGTCGAAGTTGGGCGCTTCACCATTAGTTTTCTAAGGCTTCAGGCGATTCAAAAAGAGCGTAAAGAACTAGGCATTTTCGACCTTGATGCGCCCCTGTCTTTTTATGCCCTCAACGTGTCCGGGAAGAAATACAAGATACATGCTGGTGCAACTCCAAATTCCTTTCTAGAAGTAGCAGCTACGAAGATGACAAGGGTTTCGCCTCTAACGGGAGAGCGGGTTCGGGATTAAGTCCAGTAGAACCGCACCAGCAAGGGCTTCGTGGCCGACGAGGTGCTGCTGATGGTGTGGGAACGCATGTACGCCGGCGAGGAGAGGCCTGTCGTGGGCGTACATCGCCTGACGATGAAGTCCTACTCCGACAATTTCCGTTCTAGCTCCATCCAGGGCGGCATGAAGCGCGTGAAGGCCAAGGGCGTGCCCGTGGTGGTCTACGAGCCCACGCTGGACGCGCCGGAGTTCTTCGGCTCCGAGGTGACCCACGACCTGGAGGCCTTCATGGCCGGCCGCGACGTGATCGTGGCCAACCGCTGGAGCGACGAGCTCGCGGACGTGGCGGACAAGGTGTACACGAGGGATCTGCTTAAGAGGGACTAGGGAGAGGCTGGCTGCGCCAGGTTGGGCCTAGCCTACAGCGAAGTCACTTTTGCTGAGGACGGGGGGGTGTATCGGCTAACACCGATACACCCCCCGTCCTTCGTTATTATCAGAAATTAAATAACGGATACCGAATGTGCGAGTTCAGCAACATCTTCAAGATGGGGATATTCACTGTTAAATATATTGGTTCAGCAAGCACTTGGTTTAGTGATTCAAATTCAAGAATGATCGATTGGAGAACAACTATGCAAGCCGATGAAATCACCGAGGCAATTAAAAGCTACATGCAATGTGACGACATTGGTCTTCAAGCGTTAGTCCTGCATGGCGAATGGGGCTCAGGTAAAGCTTTTTATTGCGAACACGCTCTTAAAGCGGCGCTAATTAAATTGGGTATAAAAACGTGTCGCGTATCTTTATTTGGCGTTTCTGACTATGATGAGATTTGCAATAGGGTTCTAGCTTCACGGCTCCATATTTACGAAAATGCAAAAGATCGCATGGGTACCGCGATGAACGTTTTTAAGAAAGGTGCAATTGAAGTCGGCACCTCAGCATTGAATAGCAAACTTGCAGATTTAGGAATTCAGGTATCAGTAAATTCCGACTTGATTCTGTCTTTAATCGACATGACGAAAATTCTCGTTATATTGGACGATTGCGAACGCAGTAGCTTCGCTCATGATGACCGTTCATTTCTTGGGTTCGTTAACAATATGGTCGAAAACCATGGCTGGCACGTGATGCTCGTTAGAAATCAGCCGTTGTCTTTTGAGAATGACTGTTCTGTTGAAAAGGCGGTTATTAGCCAAATCGAGTATAAGCCAGACCTGCAGGTGCTTTATCGAGTCATGGTAAAGGACAAGCTGCGCATTCCCGAACAAATTGGCTTTGAAGTCAAGGATGCAGTTATTGACGGACTTAAGGGTTCCCTTGTCAATGCAAGAGCTCTATTAAGATCAATCCCGTCTATTAACTACGCATTAAGCACGCCGATTCTATTAGATAAATCTATCGATTTTCATGGGAGAGCAAAAGCATTCTCAGATTTTGTTGGATATGCAGTTCAAGCATCAGCAGGAATAGTTCCTAAGGAGCCAAAGGACACAAATAGCTCAATGAGCATTTTCGACGATTCTGAACTCCAAGATTACGATTATTATCTTATTTTATCAAAGGCCCTTGCGCCTTTAACTGAAGGGAAGGATGTAGACCCAGAAACTGTTAAGAGTTCTTTCATAAAATATGTACTGAAGAAAAATCCCAATTCAGCTGCAGACGTCGAGGCCCAAGATATGGAATACCATTGGGGCACTTTGCGCTGCTTGGAAGACAGTCAGGTTGAATTGCTGGCGAACCATTTTAAAGACATGCTTGCTAAGGGACAGTATTCTCAGGGTTGGTTTTATAAGTTTATTGGGTTTACGCTAGATCTAATTAATCTTGGGTTCCGGGATGAATGTTTTCGCGAGAAGCTTCTCGATTCGCTTCGACTCGCCGCCAATCATGACCCTAAGTGCGATGCCGCCGCTTTGAGGCAAGAACGAACTAAATTTAATGATTTTTATAGTACTGAAGTCAATCTGATAATGGACAAACTTATAACCGAGGTTGAACAAGATGAAAGGGAACAAGATTTAAATTACATCAGTCTTGAGTTTTCTATAGTTGACCAGAACACAGGTAAAACAATCTCTGCGTTTTTTGAAGAAGCCATAAAGTCCGATTACCAAAAAAGAATATTGGATGTACCAGCTGAAACTGTGGCCATGTCAACCTATGAAGGAACGGCCGACTCACAAAATTCCCTGCATTCATTTTTTCATGCCGGCATGAAGAGATATAGAGACAAGAATAGCCTGAATGAAGCCGTTGAATGGTTAAAAAAGATTGACGCTCAACTTGTCAAAGTGGGGTCCAAATCTCGCATGGGGGGACTAAGGACCAAATGGATTCGCAATGATATCAAGCAAGCAATCGAAATGTTGAGTGAAAGGGCCCAGGATATATCGACTGATTCCGGTGTCGATATGTAATTGCGTTTACTCGCTAAATGGCTTGACGGCGTCATACGCCTGCTCGGTGTATGACGCCCTCCTTTCACCGACTGGCAAAACGATTTACATCTAAATTTGGGGTTCGTTTACAGGCAATTCGTTCGCTACTCGCCCGATCCCGCTACACTAATTACTGCTGCTACTAGGTAGTTTTCTGGCGCAGTTTCCATTGGCTCTAGCGAAGATCGGAGCGGTTATGTTTGCTGCCGCGTTCCACACTAGCCGTCACTACATTTTGTTTACTGCCATGGCCTGCCTATGCGTTTTGCTGGGCGGGCCTTCTTATGCCGCGGGCGCGGAGAGCCTGTTCATCGCCGGCGCCACGTACTACGAGCCGGGCGCGTCGGGCCCCGGATGGGCCTGGACCGATGCCGACCATCTAGAGCTTAACGGCTACACGGGCGAGGCCATCGGCGCCGACGGCGACCTGGTGGTGACGCTGACCGGGCAGAACACTGTTGTTGAGACGAGCGCGCCCGACGTGGACATCTCGCGTTGCGGCATGGAGGTGTGGGGCGATCTGACGCTCCGCGGCACCGGGTCGCTGGTGGCCACGGGCTCGCAGTGCGGGATCTACGTGTCGGGGACGCTCGCGGTGGACGGCTGCAAGGTTGACGCGCGGGCTGACGGCGCCGGCATCGCGGATGCGCGGGTGGCCGGCGTGATCGCGGACGGTCTTGCCGTTCGCGGCAGTGGGCGCGTTGTCGCCGCGGGCGCGGGTTCCGGGGCGGGCGTGCGCGCCTATGGTGTGTGTCTGCTGGGCGGGGCTGCCGGCGGTGGCACGGCCGGGCAGCTTACCGTCGATGCGTCCTGGCTGGATGCGTCGGGCGCCGAAGGCGGCGTCGCCTGCCTGGGCGGGTCGCTTGCATCCGCGCGCTTTGTGGCGCCTGCAGGCGGGGCCTTTGGCGCAGGCGGTGTGGTGGATGCCGATGGGTCCGTGGCATCGCATGTGGTGGTTGAACCCGATGTCGCCACGCCTCCGGCGGGGGAGACCGATGGGGGCGACGTGACGGGCGGTGGGACGAGTGATCCTGCCGCCGATGCTAACCCCGCTGCCGGAAAGCCCACCACGGGGCCCACGGCAAATCCCGTGCTGAAACCTACGGCCACGCCAACTAAGACAACAACGACAGAAACCAAGACCACGGTCGCCAAAGTCCCCAAGCCCAAGGCTGTCACTGCGACAACTGTGGCATTCCCCAAGACCGGCGACAGCAACTGGATCGCAGCCTCCTTTACGTTTTTCTTGCTTGGAACAACGCTTCTAGCCGCCGCATATCGCTGTTGAGGCGGCGCAACGCACTTAGCTGCAATACAAGAACTCTGTTGAAGCTTTGAGGGCAACACTTCCGGATGGGGAGCGTTGCCCTTTTCGCGCATGCAACATCTGACGTACTAGCCATATGCGTTTTCGCGCTGGGAATGAAGCAGAGTACCTTTCTTCAAAATATGATCACCCCAAAACCTTTCTTCTGGACCGGCGCTAACTTGCACTTTTAGGTGCTGTGAGATTCTGGGACGCATGGAACCGCATGGGTGGCATTCGCACTTGCTTGGAGACCATTGAGGGAGCCGTCGAATGAAGTTGACATCAAAGGCGGAAGCCGCTCTCAACGAGCTTGTCAGCAATGAGGCTAAAGGCCGATTAGTATCTAACCCGCATCGAGGGATGGGATTATCATAGGGACGAAGGAGTTTTGCATGAGAGGTTCATATAACCGGCCTATCGTCCAAGATGGACAATCGGCCTTGTAATATCAATGTTGGGCGATAGGCAAATCGCCCGGACAGCATAGGAGGTGCAATTGGAACGCATAGTCACGAAGCCGACCAAAATCGATCTCCATATCCATTCTGCTGCAAGTGTCGTCACAAAGGACAAAGGCAAGAAGGAACTTTCCGATTGCGACAAAGACCATGTTAACGTGCTGCTTCGCGGTTTGGAGGCTCATGGCATCAACATGTGCGCAATCACTGACCACGATTGCTTTGACAAAGACCTTTACTTCGCTTTGAAGGAGAGGGAGGGGGATGGCTGCCTAAACAAAGTGCTTCCTGGTATTGAGTTCAGCGTGTCCATTCGCGCCGATGGCAAGAAGCCGACCGTCGTCCATATCGTTGCCATCTTCGATGACCGGCATCCCGATCTGATTGACGGCATCGCCGAGGTCGTCTGTGATGAGAACGGGAAGCCGCGCTACGACGATCTCAATAATGGCGCTTTCACCGAAGACGGTTTCGCCAAGGTCCTGAGGGACATCGGCCTCAACGCCGTCCTCATCGGGCACGAAAAATCGGCCGGCCAGGAAGCGAAGCGGGACGTGAGCAGTCTCGGCGCGAATTGCGCCAGCGAAGTAATTTTAACCGAGTTTGTCGACGCGGTCGAAATTCGCAACAAGCGGCGAGAACTCGACATCAAGAGGCTCATCGAGACCTATCCCAAAGATGCCGTTCCGTTTGTTGTCGGGAGCGATTGCCATGATTGGGCGACCTATCCAGGGAGAGAAGGCGGTGAGATTTCGTTCTCCAGCCTGAAATGCCTGCCGACCTTCGAAGGCTTGCTCATGGCGGTCACCGATCCTTCGAGAATCAAGGTCGGCGACTGCTCGTTCTTCAGCGCCAGCTCTTCGAAGCTCGATTCGTTGAAGCTCTCAGTCAACGGCAAAAACTTCGACATACCGTTTTCGCCTGGAATCAATGCAATCATCGGAGACAACTCCATCGGCAAGTCGATGATGATTCATCGTTTGACCAATTGCCGGCATGTAGATGGACACAAGTTGGCCGACGGGTACGAAGCCTATTGCGCGAAGGAGGGCATAAGCGTCGACACAATTCTTCCCATTGCAGCCGAGTTCAAGTTCGACGACCAGGACAGCGTCCGCAAGACCCTTGAAGAGCTGCATTCGGGGCAGGGGCAAAACGATTATTTCGGTAAGTATTTTCAATCCCATGTTGATGTCGACTCTATCAAGGATTCGCTTAAGCGCTTCTTCGACGAGTGCGTTGTCGCCCTAGAGTCGAAAGCGCGCTTCAACGATACGCGCCGTCGACTTGACAAGCATGAGGTGGTTTTGCGAGACCTGCCAAAATCCGAGAAGCTTACCATCTCCCAATATTCGAAGACTATCTCTTTTAAGGACATCGAAAGCCTAGGCTCTAGGTTGCTCTCCTGCAGGAGCGACCTTGTCAACGCCAGAGCGGATCACTCGAAACTTTTCAAAGAGATGGGGATTGAGGCTGCCGAGGCCCATGCCGATGCAATTAAGGCGATGGACAGGCTTCTCAAGCTTGTCGAGAAGCATAGGCTAGTCTACGAACGCGACGACGTGAAGACCCGAGCAGTCAAGGGCGCTGCGAGCGAGGAGCGCAGGGTTCTTTCAAAGAGGAAGACTGACGAGCAGAAAACTATCGATGATTATTCGGCGACTCTTGACGATGTCTCTGGGAAAATTGCCAACGCTGTGTTGCTTGCCGCAAAGCGATGCAACAGGAAGCTCGAGTATGCCGTTCCTGTTGACATTAGGGTTCCCAATCCTATGGGGAAATTCATATTTGTCTCCGAACTCACTTCTGGTAGTACCGACATAAGCTACTGCAATGAGGTCTTTGGGGAGGTGTTCAACAAGCCTAAGCTATCGCTTCTGCTGAATGGCATTCAGTCCGAAACTGAGCTGACTACGGAGGAAATAGCTGCAGCGGTAACAGGTGAAAAACCTTCCATGGCGACGTGCTACGATCAGATTCGCAACAAGCTTCATGCGGTGGTTGACCGTGTAACCGAGAGAAGGAAGATCACCAACAAGTCCATAGGCATCGACGCTGAACCGTCGCCTGGCCTGTACGGGACCCTGTACTTCGATCTATTGGCGGAGGAGGACACTAAATCAGGGGTCTACATTATCGACCAGCCGGAGGATCAAATCTCGCAAGTAGCGATTAAGGAACACGTCCTCGGTGCCTTTAAGAGGATGAGCGCCAACCGGCAGATACTGATGATCACGCACAACCCGCTCTTTGTCGTAAACCTCGATGTCGATAACGTCATTGTGCTCGCGCGCGGCCAAGGTGGGCAAATTGACGTGAAGAGTGGGGCTTTGGAATACGAATGCGACGACTACAAGGTACTCGACCTTGTGGCCAAGACCGTTGAAGGAGGTGCTGAAGTTGTTAGGAAACGACTCAAACGCTATGGCTCAGAAGGCATATAAGGTCTGGCTGAAGGATGGGAAGATCGCGATCGAGGGTGTTGACGGCTTTTCCATTGATGTCGAAGATCCGAAGCTGAACGTAGGGAAGTTGTACTCGGCCCTTTTCGCTGGAATCGACGAACCTACAACGATTTCCCTCGAGCCCGCGACAGAACTTAAACAGGATCGCAAAGCCTTCTCTTTCTTTGAAAGCTTGAAGAAGATAGTGGACGGCGCTTGCGAAAAGATGAATCCTGGTCTGGCTGATATCGCCAAGAAGTCTGAAGGGCTCGACGCCGACGACGAGGCAAAACTGAGTTGACGCCGTGCTGCTTGTTAGCGAAAGCTAAGGTCAATGGGGGCTTATATGGATACTTCTGTTTGTGATAAGCAAGATTGGGCGTGAATACAAGTTAATTGTCTAGGTGAATCTGGATTTCTAGATATGTACGGTCAAGATTGAGCGGCCTAATTCAGGCCTAATTTAATCCTTCATATTTCGAAATCCCAATCATTTCCTCCGTTGCTTGGGTATACTTAAATCAGAAATTGGTCGTAGGGCGCGACCAACGGAATCAAAAGAAAGCCCACTGAGAAGATTTTGGTCGTAGGGCGCGACCAACGGAATCAAAAGAAAGCCCACTGAGAAGATGCCTTCAATCTCTTTGGGTTGGAGGCATTTTCTTTTTCGGAGGGTCTGCATGAATTCTAAAATCGTCTTTTTGACAAACTCATTTTACCAAGATCATCCAAACCCGCCGTTCAAAGAGATGGAACAAAAGCAAAATCGTCCTTACATTGTCTTTTTGGTCGAAATCGAAGGTCATACGTGGGCCATACCTTTTCGCTCGCATATTTGCCATGGGCACGCATTCTTTACCGATGCCAAAAATAAATGCGGAATTGATTATTCGAAAGCCGTTGTTGTAGACAAACCAATATATATAGATCAACAGGTGCGTCCACACTTACGCCAGAACGAATATCAGGCTCTTCGCGGAAATGAATTTGCAGTTCAAAAGGGATTTGAAAAATATATCAAGCTTTACAAACGGGCTGTTCAATCGGGACATCCGCGTTATCAGTCGCTTATCAAGTATTCGACGTTGCAGAATTATGATTTGTAGCCAAGTTGGAGCATAGTGGATCCAGGCTCCGCCGTATGCTCAAATCATATTCACACAATAATTTGAAGAAGGGACGCTGTGTGGAGGCCACAAAGCGTCCCTTCCTTTCTCTGATTGACAGCCGGGGTCCGGCTCGCAGTGTATCGGGCTCCGGCTGGGCCTGGACCGATGCCGACCACTTGGAGCTTAACGGCTACGTTAAGCTCAAGACAAACACAACGACCAAGACTACGGTGACCAAGACCTCCAGGCCCAAGACCGCAACCGCAACCACTGCGACACTCCCCAAAACCGGCGACAGCAACTGGATCGCCGCTTCCGTGACGCTTTTCCTGTTGGGAACAGTGTTTCTAGCCGTCGCATATCGCTGCCAAGACCCCGTTTACGCGAGACCAGGGGAGGGGTGAATGCAGCTATTGCAGAAGCCTTTAGCCATCCACTAAATCAATTTCTTAGAGATTGGTGCCGTATCAGCCATCGCTGCGACGGCACTATTTTGTTCAGCTCGACTGCCTCTCGATCCATTACCGATGTTGAGCCTTACACCCCATCTGCCAGAGCGATAAGATAATTGCAATTCAAATACTGCCGTTTATAAAGCTCCATTTGGATCCAATTGCCTATATCACTGGAGTCATACCATGAGGAAGTACTATCAAATCAAAACCGTCGCATCGGCCCCTCCAAGAAGGCTCATCCCGATTGGAAAAGTCTTCAGCGCTACTGGTCTTGTATTGGCAATTGTCGGTCTCTTTTCCGCTCTGTCATCGAGTGGCAACATATTTGGTTCGCTTTCTTTTCCTTTCTTGCTCTTTGGGTTGTTCTTTTTTGTGGACGGGCTCCTTCTTGTTATTACGGCATCAAAGCAACAAGAGGAACTACTGGGGATACGCCAATCGCTCCTAGAAGATGATCCGCAAATCGTCGCAAGCGCCGAAGAGTTTATCGCTCAGCGAAAGGCCCTGACACAGCAAGGTGAAATTACTGGCATCTTCATTGTCCATAATGCAACCAAAGATCTGTACTACGTAGGCCAAGGCGAAAAGGCAATTGATCGAGCGGCCATACAGTTTCTCGGTAGGGGCAATTGCGATGTGTATGCCGATTACAAGTACGGTGACTCATTCAACGTGCGAATAATCCCGCTGTCGGAAAGCGACTACGAAAGTCTCAATGAGCTAAAACGCGCAGCAATACAAGCGCTCGAGGCTGCTGGCGAGGAGCTTTATTAAGGGCGACTGTTAGGATAAATTAAATGGCAAGCTCAAATAACACAGGCAACAACGAGGAATTAACGCCGTCCGTCGAAGAAACGCTTCTTAACGAATCCGGCTCGATTGCCAAGGTCAAATCGTTCTCATGGATTTGGTTTATCAATAAGGAACGAATCTACGACATTGATCCCGTCCAATGCGGCAAATGGATGTTCTTCTTCTCTCCATTCAAAACCGCCCTCATGGACGACATTGTCGGAACGGCAGTTCTTGATGGCGTCATCGTAGAGGCCAAATACTCGAATCCCGTAACGCTCATCGCGGCGGGCTCGAAACAAGGTGTCTGCTGCTTTTACCTAAACGGCAACGATAAAGAAAGCCATAAGAGGGTACTGAGCTATATGCTGGAAAACGGGCTGATCAGGAAGACAAAGACCGGTAAGCTTTATAACGTTTCGTTCAAGTTCGACTCTGAGACCTATGCGGGAAAGCACAAGGGGAGCGGCTTCTCCGGAAAGATAAAGCTCGCGGACTTCGTTGACCTAAAGACTGGGGAGTTTATCTAGGACAGCGGGCGGAGTGATGAACTGGACGCTATGAGAACTCGGTATCCTCAGCATTGACACTCGCAAAAACCTTACACTGCAGCATCGAAGACCTCGTCTGGCAACCTTGCGTATACTCTTGCCAAGAATAGCGATTCTGTTAGCCCCAATTAATTTTTTAGAATCACTCCTTGATTCAAAATAAAAAAGGTCAAAGGCTCTAAACCTCTGACCTGATCTTTTGATGGTGGGCGATACAAGATTCGAACTTGTGACCCCATCCGTGTGAAGGATATGCTCTACCCCTGAGCCAATCGCCCGTCGCCTTTCGGCAAAAGAGATACTAACATAGCCGCACCAGATTTTCCAAGAACTTTTTGCCTTCGATTTTAAATTCGCGGCCAATCCTTGGCCATCTGTTGGCATCGTCAAGTTTTCAATGCATATCCACCTTGCTGACGTCATCGAACGTTTTCCCCAAAATGATTACGTTCATTCGTTGAATTATTCACTCAATTAGGGAGCAATTATGGAGACAGGGACCCTCAAGCTTTGAGCAAGCACCTGCGGTTTTACCACGCGCTTCAACTATTTAGCAAAACCCGTCAAGCTTTTGGTCAGTATTTGGTCAGCTTCCGGTACTTACCCGCATGATGCCCCAGTAGATAATCGGCGATGTCCGCAATCCGCGCGGTCAATGGCCGATACCAGGGGAGATGCAAATGGACGAAATCGTCTGCGCAAACACCGCATTCCGCTACTGGCGCTGCCCGCCTCAGGTGCGCGATCTCTACCCGCGCCTGCCCAACTCCGAAGACGGCTGGCGAGCTCTATCCCAAGCCCCTTTCGTAACCGAAGTCCTCAAGACCCCGATTATTACCACAACAGTGCCCGGTGGCGTTAACTACCATTCGGGATTACGGACAACTATCCACTGTGATGATGCTTCTGGGGTGGACAGCACGCTGGAAACCGCGATGAGCTTTAGGGTTACCAATCCACTTGTGACGCTATTTACCATGGCGCGCTTTGTGTCTCCAACCGATCTTGTCCTTGCCATGTACGAATTCTGCGGATGGTTCTCAGTCTTTGAGCTCACCGCCGCAGCAGAAGCGGAACTAGACAAAGCCAAAGACGCTTCCGAGAATGCAACCACCGAATCCCTTTTTGACCTCGATGGAAGCCAAGAAGAACCACATTGGAAACGCGTTTATGCGCGCATAAAAGTCAGAGAACAGGTGAATGCGAAGGGGCCCAAAGGACAAAAGAAAACGAATGAGGTCACAAAGCTAAAGGGCACTTCGCTCTGGATGAGGAAGCCGCTCATCGAAATACACGAGCTTCATGAGTACGCCAGCAAGATGAAAAAACGAAAGTGGGGTACGAAGTTTTACAACGCCGCGCAGCTGGTGACGGGCATAGCCGCTTCTCCGCTCGAAGTTGCAGGAATTTTATTTCTATCGCTTCCTCGCTCTCGCGGCGGTGCCGGCTTTAGAAACGTTTACGTCAACGACCTTACGCCGCTTACCGCATCGGCGCAGAGCATTGCAGGGCAAAAAGTCTGCTACGGGGATATCGTGATCGTGAATCCAACCATAATGAAGGCAGGCATCGTGGAGATTCAGGGCGAGGTCATCCACGGATCAGGCGCCGTGCTCGACCACGATGCCAAACGCATGACGGCGCTGCAAAGTATGGGGTATGACGTCTTCCTGGTTACGCACGACATGCTTAACGATGCCGAGCAGCTTGATGCGATCGTGCGAAGTCTTTGCTCGCGCTTGGGTTTGCGCTATAGGTGCAAAACTAAGGCGCAAAAGACAACGGAAATGGAGTTACGAGCCAATGTATTGTGCAATTGGCTGGAAATCGGTCGTTAGATGGGTGCCCTACTCACTTCCGGGCGCCCTCGATCGGCTGCGCGCGACGCTGCCGCACGGAACCGGCCCATCTACTACGTTTAGCCCCGACCCCTCGACCATACCCCGTATTTCGCGAAAACCGCAGGCCGTCTACCTGCGGTTTTATTTTTGCCCGAGACGTCATGGTCGGGGGATGTGGGCCAAACGTAGTAGATGGCCCGGTTCCGTGGCGTGAGGTCCCCGGGGGCGGCCGGGCGGGTGCCGGGAAGGAGGGCGGCGGCCACGCCGCCGCCCGCGGGGCGCGCCCCGCGGGAAATTCCGGGCATCGCGTGTCTCTTCGGCCTCGTGCCCGTTCCGCGCGCCGCAGAATATTTCCCAAAATTGTCCTTGCATCGTCGTCCGAGTTCCCGTATAGTACTTTTTCGCACGGGGGCGTAGCTCAGCTGGGAGAGCGCTTGACTGGCAGTCAAGAGGTCAGGGGTTCGATCCCCCTCGTCTCCACCCGAGCATTGAATGAGGCTCCAACGCAAGTTGGGGCCTTTTTTCATATAGGCACACAAGGTCAAAGGCGGCACCATGATCCTCCTGGTCGACAAGATCGAAAAAAGCTTCGGCGCGCGCGTCCTCTTTAGCGGCGCGTCCTTCCAGATCAACCCCGGCGAACGCTTTGCGCTCGTGGGACCCAACGGCGCCGGCAAAACCACCATGCTCAAAATCATCATGGGCATCGACAGCCCCGACGCCGGCCAGGTCCAGTACGCAAAGGACTGCCAGGTGGGCTACCTAGAGCAGGAAACCAACCTAGAGCAAAAGGACACCACCATCCTCGCCGAGGTCATGGCCGCCGCCAAGGAAATCCGCCGCATGGGCGAGCGCGCCAACGAGCTGCAGGCCCAGATCACCGAGCTCTCCGAGCAGGGCAAGGACGTCGACGCACTCCTTAACGAGTACGGCCAGGTCCAGGACCGCTTTGAGCACCTGGGCGGCTACGAGCTCGAGAGCAACGCCCGCAAGATCCTGTCCGGCCTGGGCTTTAAGGTCACCGACTTTGAGCGTCCTTGCTCCGAGTTCTCGGGCGGCTGGCAGATGCGCATCGCGCTGGCCAAGCTCTTCCTGCGCCATCCCGACCTGCTTCTTCTGGACGAGCCCACCAACCACTTGGACCTCGAAAGCGTTCAGTGGCTGCGCGGCTTTATCGCGAACTACGAAGGCGCCGTCCTCATCGTCAGCCACGACCGCGCCTTCATGGACGCGTGCGTCGACCACGTCGCCGCTCTTGAAAACCGCCGCGTAACCACCTACACCGGCAACTACAGCAGCTACCTCAAGCAGCGCGAGGACAACCTGGAGCAGATGCGCGCCAAGCGCGCTGCCCAGGAGCGAGACATCGCCCATATGCAGGTCTTCGTCGACAAGTTCCGCTACAAGCCCACCAAAGCCGCGCAGGCCCAGGAGCGCATCCGCAAGATCGAGCAGATCAAAAAGGAGCTCGTCATCCTGCCCGAGGGCCACAAGCACATCGACTTTAAGTTCCCCGACCCGCCGCGCTCGGGCGACATGGTCGTTGGCCTGGAGGGCGTCTCCAAGTCCTACGGCGAAAAGCACATTTACAGCGATATCGACCTCAAGCTCTACCGCGGCGAGCACGTGGCGCTCGTCGGCCCCAACGGCGCCGGCAAGTCCACCCTCATGAAGATCATCGCCGGCTTGGAGCCGCCAACCACCGGCACGCGCGACTTGGGCACCAACGTGGGTGTAGCCTATTACGCCCAGCACGCGCTCGAGGGCATGACCGAGTCCAATACCGTCCTGCAAGAGATCGACACCGTCACGCCCAAGTGGACCGTGCCGCAGCAGCGCAGCCTGCTGGGCGCCTTCCTGTTTAGCGACAACGACGCAATCGAAAAGCAGGTCCGCGTCCTCTCCGGCGGCGAAAAGGCGCGTCTGGCACTGGCCAAGATGCTCGTGGCCCCCGAGGCGCTCCTGTGCCTGGACGAGCCCACCAACCACCTAGACATCGACTCGGTGGATATGCTCGAGAACGCCCTGCAAAACTTCCCCGGCACCATCGTGCTGATCAGCCACGACGAGCACCTGGTGCGCGCCGTCGCCAACCGCGTGATCGACATCCGCGACGGCAAGGTCACGGTCTACGACGGCGACTACGACTACTACCTCTACAAGCGCGAGGACCTTGCAGCCCGCGCCGCCGCCGAGGCGTCCACGGAGAGCACGCCGGCCACGGCCAAGTCCACCAAAGCCTGCGCCGCCCAGGCCGACACCCCCGCCACTGCCCCCAAGCCTGCCGAGGGCAAAAAGACCAAGGAGCAAAAGCGCGCCGAGGCCCAGGCCCGCGCCGCGCTCAACAAAAAGCTCAAGGGCGTGCGCAACCAGCTCAAGAAGATCGAGGCCGAGCTCGACAAAAAGCGCGCCCGCTATGACGAGCTTATGGAATTGATGGCAAGCGAAGAGCTTTATGCCGATCAGGATAAGTTCAACGCCGCGCTGGGGGAATATAACGGGCTTAAGCAAGAGCTGCCCAAGCTCGAGGACGAATGGCTGGAGCTTTCCACCCAGATCGAAGAGGAGACCGCGCGTGAACTCTCGTAAGGCCGCCGCCGTGGCGATGAGCATCATCGCCATCGCCTGTCGCATCTGCGGCATCTTTATGAGCGCGATGACCGTGCTGCTGTGCTTTAGCGGCCTCACCGCCAAGCTGCAGATCGTCGGCTTCGTCGTCGAGCTCTCGCGCGCCCTGCCGAGCGCCATTGCCGGCTACGGCGTCATCACGTCGCCTTTTGGCGGTGTGTTCCGTCTGGATTACGCCATCGTGGCCGTCATCCTGTTTGTGGCCGACTACCTACTCACGCGCTCCTCGCGCCGCATCCGCTAGGGGAGCGCCATGTCCAGCAGCTACCTCATGAACCTGCTCGCCAGCGCCGTCGCCGTCATCGTGGGTATTGTCATCCACGAGAGCGCGCATGCCGCCGCGGCCTGGGCGCTCGGCGACAAGACGGCCCGCTCGCGCGGCCGCGTCTCGCTCAACCCGCTCAACCACATTGACCCGTTTGGCACCATCCTCCTGCCGCTGCTCATGCTCGCAGCCGGCGGCCCGGTGTTCGCCTTTGCCAAGCCTGTGCCCGTCTACCTCAACAACCTCAAGCATCCCAAGCGCGACGAGATCCTGGTGAGCGCGGCCGGCCCCGTATCGAACATCGCACTCGCATGTCTGGCCGCGACCCTCATGCACGTAGCGTACGGCAACCTTTACGCCAGCATGTCCTTTGCCGTGGCCTCCCAAATCATGAACTTCGGCGCCACGTTTATCGTGGTCAACCTGTCGCTCGCGTTCTTTAACCTCATCCCGATCCCGCCGCTCGACGGCTCGTCTATCATCGTGCCGTTCCTCAAAGGCAAGGCGCTCGCCAACTACTACCGACTGCAGCAGTACGCCATGCCGATCCTTATCATCGGGCTGTATCTGCTGCCCATGTGGACCGGCATCGACGTGATCGGTCGGTATTTCGACGTTACCGTGTATCCGCTGGCTGAGCGACTGCTCGACTTCGCAATCGCCGGCATCTAGGGTAAACTTACAGGTCGACCGTGCAAAACGGTCTCAACATGCACCCAAACCGCGCCGCGAAGGCGCCGTCAAAGGAGGTCGAAGATGTCGTATCGCGTGTCGACGCAGGTCTACAGCGGACCGTTCGACCTGCTGCTGCAGCTGGTAACCCGCCAAAAAGTAGATATCGGCGCCATCTCGATCAGCGAGGTGGCCGAGCAATACCTTGCCGAGGTCGAGCGCATCGAGGCGCTAGACCTGGACGTGGCGAGCGACTTTTTGCTGGTCGCGGCAACCCTTCTGGACATCAAGGCCGCCTCGCTGGTACCCCAGGAAGCCCCGCGCAAGACAGATGACGATGACGAGGACGACGAAGACCTAGAGGAACTCAGTGCGCTCGACGGCGACGCCCTACGCGAGGTCCTGATCCAGCGCCTGATCGCCTACAAGCAGTTTAAAGGCGCGGCGGCAGCCCTTGGCGCGCGCATGCAGGCCGAAAGCCGCATGCATCCGCGCGTGGCCGGCCCTGACCCCGAGTTCTTGGGCCTTATGCCCGACTACCTGGCCGGCATTACCCTGCGCGGCCTCGCCGTCATCTGTGCCGACCTGGACGGCAAGCGCCAGACCTTCCTGCTGGAGGCCGAGCACGTGGCACCGCATCGCGTGCCGCTCGACCTGACGGTGGCCTCGGTCGACCGCTTTACCATGGCGCACCAAACCTGCACCTTCCGCGAGCTGTTGGACGGCGACGCCACCACCGAGCAGCTCGTCGTCACCTTCCTTGCCATGCTCGAGCTCGCCAAACGCGGCTCGCTTACGCTGAGCCAGGACGAAATTTTTGGAACCATTCAAATCAACCGCGTCGAGGGCGCCGAGGCATACGTGCCCGGCGAGGGCCCCGAGCTCACCGAATAGGAGCGGCCAACCATGTCAACCCTTTCCACGCTAGAGGCAAACAGCCTCAAAGGCGCCCTCGAGGCGCTGCTGCTGGTGTCGAGCGACCCCGTGAGCGCACCCGCGCTGGCAGGTGCGCTGGATATCGCCCCCGGCGAGTGCGCGTCGCTGTTGGCCGAGCTTAAGGTTGAGTACGAGGAGGCCAATCGCGGCTTTCAGCTGCGCGAGGTCGCCGGCGGGTGGCGCCTGTTCACACACCCTGCCTACCACGATGTGGTCGAGGCCTACGTGCTGAGCTGGGACACGCAAAAGCTGTCGCAGGCGGCGCTCGAGACCCTGGCCGTCATCGCCTACCACCAGCCCGTCACGCGCGAGGTGGTCAAGGGCATCCGCGGCGTCAACTCCGACGGCGTCATCGCGTCGCTCGTGGACAAGGGTCTGGTGCGCGAGCTCGGCCGCGACCCCGAGCGCGGTCAGGCCATCATCTACGGCACGACCAACGCCTTCCTGGAAAAGTTCGGCCTGCGCTCCGCCCGCGACCTGCCCGATCTGGAGCAGTTTGCCCCCGACGAGCAGTCGCGTCAGTTTATCCGCGAGCGCCTGAGCGGCCGCAGCATTCAGTCCACGCTCGAGGAGCAGGCAGAGGACCTGGACGAAGAGCGCGAACTGATCGATACCGATGTTGAAGATGTTGAGGCTGTCGAGGACTTGGAGACCCTGGTCGTCGACGATACCTCGGAGGATTTGCATGACGAGGACTAAAGAAGCAGGGGAGACGCGCGGCGCGGCAGGCACGGGCACGGTGCCGCCCACGACCGACGCCCAGCCCGTCTACCCTCACACCATGCGCCTACAGCGCTTTTTGGCGCGTGCGGGCGTGGCGAGCCGCCGCGGCTCGGAGGACCTGATGACCGCCGGCCGCGTGACCGTCAACGGCCAGGTCGCGACCGAACTGGGTACCAAGGTCGACGTCGACCGCGACCATATCGAGGTCGACGGCATGCCCGTCACGCTCAACCAGGGCGCCGTGTACCTGATGCTCTACAAGCCGACCGGCTACCTCACCACCATGAGCGATCCGCAGGAGCGCCCCTGCGTGGCTGACCTGGTTCCCCGCGACCGATTTCCGGGCCTGTTCCCGGTGGGCCGCCTGGACCGCGACACCACGGGCCTTTTGCTCTTTATCACCGACGGCGACCTGTCGCAGGACCTGCTGCACCCCAGCAAGCACGTCTACAAGACCTACCAGGCGCTCGTTGACGGCGAACTGTCAGACCGCGACCTCACACCGCTGCGTCGCGGCATCGAGCTCGATGACGGCCTATGCCAGCCGGCGATCTGCCGCATCATCGACGCGCGCGAGGCCGAGGCCGTGGCTCCGCAAGGCGTCAAGCCCGGCACCACCGCCGTGGAGGTCATCATCCGTGAAGGCCGCAAGAACCAAGTCAAGCGCATGCTGAGCAAGATCCACCATCCGGTGATTCGCCTGCACCGCTGTAACTTTGCCGGCCTGGAGCTCAAGGACGTGGCCAAGGGCTCCTGGCGCGAGCTCACCGACAGCGAGGTGCAAATCCTCAAGGCCGGCGGCATCCCGCCCAAGCAGGCCGCTTCCAAGCGCGCCGCCGCGCCCGCGACCAACACCGCAAGCCGCACACGCCACCATGGCAGCCACGGCTCCGCGCCCAAGCGCAACACCTACCGCGAGCGCTACACCGGCTAGGCAAACCGCCAACCAATACAGCGCCCGCGTCCCATACCAGCACGTCAACCACCGAAAGGAAGCATTGCATGATCGTCGCCATCGACGGCCCCGCCGGTTCCGGCAAGTCCACCATCGCCAAAGAGATCGCCCGCCAGCTGGGCTTTAACAAGCTCGACACAGGCGCCATGTATCGCGCCGTCACCTTCGCTGCGCTCGACCGCGGCATCGACCTGGACGACGAGGCTGCCATTGATGCCCTCGCCGAACAGATCGAGATCCGCTTTACCAACGGCACCGGCGAGGACACGCGCCTGACCATCGACGGCCAGGACGCATCGGCTGCCATCCGCACCCCGCAGGTGGACGCCAACGTCTCCAAGGTCTCGGCCTACCCGGGCGTACGCGCCGCCATGCTCATCCATCAGCGCCGCGCCGCCGAGGACCGCGACATCGTCGCCGAGGGTCGCGACATCGGCACCGTCGTGTTCCCCAACGCGCAGGTCAAGGTGTTCCTGACCGCCGACCCGCGCGAGCGCGCCCGCCGCCGCGTGCTGCAGCGCCACCAAAACGACGCCCAGCCGCTTACTGCCGAGCAGCTCGAGGCCGAGGTCGACGAGACCCTCGACGCCCTCAAGCAGCGCGACAAACTCGACAGCAGCCGCGAGGTGGCGCCGCTCGTGCCCGCCGAGGACGCCGTGCACGTCGACTCCACCGCCCACACCATCGACGATGTCGTCTGCATTATCGAGGGCCTCATCAACCAAAGGAGGTAGGCCATGCGCCTGTTTAAGCAGACGCCCGAGGATTACTACAACGCCCCCTACGCCGAGTTCCCGGCGCTCATCCGCGCCGCCGTCGTCGTGGTCATGGCTATTCTGTGGGCTTTCTCCAAGCTCATGTGGCGTTGGAAGGTCGAGGACGCCGACCTGCTGTTTGAGCGCCAGGAAGGCCGCGGCAGCGTAGTCATCTGCAACCACACCTCGATGGCCGAACTCTTGGCCGTGGAGACGGCGCTGTTCTTTGGCGGCCGCCGCATCCGCCCCATCTTTAAGTCCGAGTTCGCCAAGAGCAAGATCGTGCGCTGGGCCTTTAGCCGCGTGGGCGGCATCCCTGTTGAGCGCGGTACTGCCGATATGAAGTGCCTGCGCGCCGCCCAGCATGCGCTGCAGCGAGGCGAGGACGTCCTGATCTTTCCCGAGGGCACGCGCATCCGCTCGCGCGAGATCAAGCCAGAGGTCCATGGCGGCTTTGCTCTCATTGCTCAGATGGGCAAGGCACCCGTCAACCCGCTTGCCATTTGTGGCTGGTCCGACATCACGCCCAAAGGCAAAAAGCTCATGCGCCCCAAGAAGTGCTGGATCCGCGCCGGCAAGGCCGTCTCGCTTTCCGACGCACCGGCCGAGCTCAAGCGCAAGGAGCGCCTGGCATGGTTTGAGTCCGAGGCCATGGGCCGCGTCTACACTATGCGCGACGAGCTGTGCGACGAGCATCCGGGCAGGTTCTAGCTATGGGTGAGAACGTGAAGAACACCGCCGCGGCCGCCGCTGAGGATACCGTCCCCACCATCGAGATCGCCGCCCACGCCGGCACCTGCTACGGCGTACAGCGCGCGCTCGACATGGCACTGGCCGCCGCGCCGCAGGCGGGGGAGAGCACTCAGGTCCACACGCTGGGTCCGCTCATTCATAACCCCATCGTGGTGCGCGAGCTTGCCGAGGCAGGCGTTGGTCTGGCAGACACCTTGGACGACGCCGCGACGGGCACCGTGATCATCCGCGCGCACGGCGTGGTGCCGCAGGTGATCGAAGCCGCTCGCGAGCGTGGCCTTACCGTGGTCGATGCCACCTGCCCCTACGTGAAGAAGGTCCACGTGGCGGCCGAGCGCCTGATGCGCGAGGGCTACCGCGTAATCGTCGTGGGCGAGCCGGGCCACCCCGAGGTCGAGGGCATTCTGGGCCACGCTGGCGATGACGCTCAAGTCGTGAGTTGTGCTGCCGATGCGGACGCGCTGCCACTCAAGGGCAAGGTGGGTCTGGTTGTGCAGACCACCCAGACTGCGCAGAACCTGGCCGAGGTTGTGGCCTCCATCACCCCGCGCGTGCAGGAACTGCGCGTGATCAACACCATCTGCGCCGCCACGAGCGAGCGCCAGCAGGCAGCTGCAGCCCTCGCCAACCGCTGTGATTGCATGGTCGTCGTGGGCGGCAAAAATTCGGGCAACACGCGTCGCCTGGCGCAGATTTGTGCCGATGCCTGCGAGCACACGCATCACATCGAGGAAGCTTCCGAGCTCGAGGCCGAATGGTTTGCCGACGCGCGCCACATCGGCATCACCGCCGGAGCCTCCACCCCGCAAGAACACATCGAACGCGCCGTTGCGCGCATCAAGGAGCTTTGCCGCTAGTTATGGACCAGACCGTACCCGCATACGCCGCCGAGGTGGCCGATTACGGGCGCAGCCGCGACCCCGAGCCGGGTGAGGGCGCGCTCGTTAAGAACGTGCGTCCCGAATCGCCCGCATGGGATGTGGGTATCGAGCCGGGCATGCGCGTGCTCACGGTCAATGGCGAGCGACTCACCGACATGATCGTGTGGCTCTGGGAGGCAGACGACGACACCGTCGAGCTGGAGGTATTCGACCCGCGCGACAGCACCGTCACCCCCGTGGAGCTCGACCGCTTTCCCGGCGAGGATTGGGGCCTTGAGTTCGATGGCCCCATCTTTGACGGCATGCGTACCTGCGTCAACGCCTGCGTGTTCTGCTTTATGACCATGCTGCCCAAGGGCGGCCGCTCCACGCTCTACATTCGCGACGACGACTATCGCCTGAGCTTTTTACAGGGTAACTTTGTCACGCTCACGAACCTTTCCGACGAGGACGTGCAAAACGTTATCGATCGCAACATGAGTCCGATGAACGTGTCGGTCCACGCCGTGAGCCCCGACGTTCGCCGCCGCATGATGGGCCGAAACGCCCAGCGTGGCATGGACGTGCTCGAGGCCATCATGGCCGCCGGCATCGAGATTCACGCGCAGATTGTTTTGTGCCCCGGCATGAACGACGGAGAGGAACTACAGAAGACTCTGCGTTACTGCGAGGATCACGAACAGATCACGAGCCTGGGTATCGTGCCACTCGGCTTCACCAAGCACCAGAACCGCTTCAGCTGGTCCTATAGCGACAAGCCCGAGCTGGCACGCGAGACCATTGCCATGATCCGGCCCTATCAGGATCGCGCCTACGAGCGCTTTGGCCGCCACACCTTCCAGATGAGCGACGAGTTCTATCTAGACGCCGGCATCGATCCTCCCGAGGCCGATTTCTACGACGGCTACCCGCAGTACTACGACGGCATTGGCATGATTCGCTCCTATCTGGATGAGACCGACGACGTGCTCGCCGCCGATGCCGAGCGTCTGTGCCGCGTTCGCGAGGCAATCGCCGCCCGTGGCCAGCGCCTGCTGTGCCTTTCGGGCGCCAGCGCGCGCGATACGGTCGCGCGCTTTGTGGAATCGCCGCAGGGCCTTGCCGGCACTGTCACGGCCATCAAGAACCGCTACTTTGGCGGCAACGTGGACGTGACCGGCCTCATCGTCGCAAGCGACATCCTGGAGCAGCTGCCGCAAGACCTGTCGGGGGTTATGCTCTTTGTGCCTAAGCTCATGTTCAACGCTGACGGCATGACGCTTGACGAGTATCATCGTGACGATTTACTCGCAAGCCTTACCAGTCGCGGCGCCGAGGTTCATGTGGTGTCGACCATGCCGCATGAGCTGCTCGATACCCTGGATCACATCCTTGGCATTGTGCCTGCCGAATCTACTAATTCCGCTGACCCTACCCATTAAAGGAGAGCAGATGAAACCTATCGTCGCCGTCGTCGGACGCCCCAACGTGGGCAAGTCCACGCTCGTTAACCGCCTGGCCCAGACCTCGGACGCCATCGTCCACGAGTCCCGCGGCGTCACGCGCGACCGCTCGTATCACACGGCCGATTGGAACGGCCGCGAGTTCACTATCGTCGACACGGGCGGCATCGAGCCGCTCAAGAGCGACGACGTCTTCGCCACGTCCATTCGCGACCAGGCCCTCGCCGCCGCCGAGGAAGCCGCCGTCATCCTGTTTGTGGTCGACGGCCGCACCGGCGTCACCGAGGAAGATGAGTCGGTCGCCCGCATGCTCAAGCGCTCCGACAAGCCGGTCTTTCTGCTGGTGAACAAGCTCGACAACCCCGATCGCGAGAACGACAACATTTGGGAGTTCTATTCGCTCGGCATCGGCGAGCCCACGCCGCTTTCGGCCCTGCACGGCCATGGCACGGGTGACCTGCTCGACGACATCGTGGCCCTGCTCCCCGAGGAGGAGGACGAGGTCGCCGACGAGTTCCCCGACGCGCTGAACGTCGCCATCATCGGCCGACCCAACGCCGGCAAGTCCTCGCTGTTCAACCGTATCCTGGGCGCCGACCGCTCCATCGTGTCGAATATCGCCGGAACCACGCGCGACGCCATCGACACCGTCGTGGAGCGCAACGGCAAGCACTACCGCATGGTCGACACCGCGGGTATCCGCAAGAAGAGCACCGTGTACGAGAACATCGAGTACTACTCCATGGTCCGCGGCCTGCGCGCCATCGACCGCGCCGACGTGGCGCTGCTCGTCGTCGACGCCTCCGTGGGCGTTACCGAGCAGGACCAAAAGGTCATGGGCCTTGCCATCGAGCGCGGCTGCGCCATCGTGGTGCTCCTCAACAAGTGGGATCTGCTCGACGACGACCGCAAGCGCGAGGCCTGCATGGAAACCGTCGACCGCCGTCTGGGCGTCATGGCTCCCTGGGCCCAGTACCTGCGCATCTCCGCCCTTACCGGCCGCAGCGTCGAGAAGATCTGGGCCATGGTCGACGCCGCCGAAAAGACGCGTTCGCAAAAGATCTCCACCTCGCGCCTCAACACGTTCCTCACCGACCTGCGCGAGTTTGGCCACACCGTGGTGGACGGCAAGCGTCGCCTGCGCATGCACTACGTGACCCAGACGGGTGTCAACCCGCCGACGTTCACGTTCTTCGTCAACCACAGCGACCTGGTCAACGACACCTACCAGCGCTACGTGGAGAATCGCATGCGCTCGACCTTCGACTTTGCCGGCACGCCCATTCGACTCTTCTTTAGGAAGAAGGAGCAAAAGGATGCATAATCCGATTCTGCTGACCGCCATCTGCGCCGTGGTCTCGTTCTTTATCGGAGCGATTCCGTTTGGCCTGATCCTGGGCCGCGTGTTCAACCACACGGACATTCGCAAGGCGGGCTCCGGCAACATCGGCACCACCAACGCGCTGCGCGTGGCCGGCCCCAAGGTGGCCGCGCTCACGCTGCTGCTCGACTGCCTAAAGGGCGCCATCTGCGTCCTTATCGCCCGTCCGCTCATCGCGGGCGTGGGCTATGGCTTCCCTGCGAGCATCATGGCTCCCGGTGCCGCCGGCGACTGGATGCTCGGCGTCATTTGCCTGGCTGCCGTGTGGGGACACATCTTCTCGCCCTACCTTAACTTCCACGGCGGCAAGGGTATCGCCGTGGGCCTGGGCGTGATTCTTGCCTGGTATTGGCCCATTGGCCTGTCGCTGCTGGGCATGTTTATCGTGGCCGTTGCCATCACCAAGTACGTGTCGGTTGGCTCACTTGCCGCCGCCGTCGGTCTTCCCATCGCCGCTTGTGCGGTCTTTCCGTACAGCAGCCTGGGACTCAAGTTTTGCATGGCGATGATCGGCATCACCGTGGTGTGGGCCCATCGCTCGAATATCCAAAAGCTCATGGCCGGTAAGGAGTCCAAGCTCTCGTTTACCAAGCGCGTCACCGAGCCCGACGATAAGTAGGAGAGAGTCATGAATGTTGCGCTGATTGGCTCCGGCTCCTGGGGAACCGCCGTCGCCGGCCTTGCTGCCGCGCGAGCCGAGCGCGTGACCATGTGGGCCCATAGCGAGCAGGCGGCCGCCGGCATTAACGGCGAGCGCCGTAATCCCCGCTATCTGGTGGACTACGTGCTGCCGGAAAATGTTGTCGCCACGACGGACTTGGCACAGGCGCTCGACGGCGCCGAGGCCATCATCTTTGCCGTGCCTTCGACGCACCTGCGCGACGTCTGCCACCAGTCGGCGCCGTTCATCGCCGACGAGACGCCGGTGCTCTGCCTCACCAAGGGCATCGAGCCCGAGTCCGGCCTGCTCATGAGCGAGGTTATCGCCAGCGAGATCGGTAAAGAATCGCGCGTGGCGGCGCTTTCGGGTCCCAACCATGCTGAGGAAATCTGCCGCGGCGGGCTTTCAGCCGCTGTCATCGCCAGCGAGGACCAGCAGGTAGGGGAGACCTTTAAGGAGCTGCTGCTTTCCACGGCTTTCCGCATCTACCTGTCGCAGGACATGACTGGCGTCGAGGTCTGCGGCGCCATGAAAAACGTCATCGCCATCGTGTGCGGCATCTCCGCCGGTTCGGGCGCGGGCGACAACACGCTCGCCCTCATCATGACGCGCGGCCTAGCCGAGATCAGCCGCCTGGTACACGCCCGCGGCGGTCAGGCCATGACCTGCATGGGACTTGCCGGCATGGGCGACCTTATCGCCACCTGCACCTCCGAGCATTCGCGCAACCGCACCTTTGGCTACGAGTTTGCCCACGGCGTGTCGCTCGACGAGTACCAGGCGCGCACGCATATGGTGGTCGAGGGCGCCGTCGCGGCCCGCAGCGTCAGCGAGCTCGCCCGTTCACTGGGCGTAGACATTCCGCTCACCTTTGCCGTGGAGCAAACGCTCTACAACGGTGTTACTTTGGATAGGGCGCTCGAGATTCTTACCGATCGCGTACCCTCCCAAGAGTTCTACGGACTCACCGACTAGCGCAGAAAGGCTTCTACCATGGGTTCCATCAAAATCGCTCCGTCCGTCCTCTCGGCCGACATGGCCAACCTGAAGGGCGAGCTCGACAAGATCGCCGGCGCCGACTACGTGCACTTCGATGTCATGGACGGTCACTTTACCGGTAACCTCACCTTTGGCGTCGACATCCTCAAAGCCGTCAAGCGCTCCACCGATGTACCGGTCGACGCGCACCTGATGGTGTCGAACCCCGACGAGACGGTCGATTGGTACGCCGACGCCGGTGCCGATATGATCACCGTGCACTACGAGGCCTCCACGCACCTACATCGCACGCTCACCCATCTGCAGCAGCGTGGCGTCAAGGCCGGCGTTGTGCTCAACCCCGCCACGCCCGTCTGCGTGCTCGAGAGCATTATCGATGTCGTCGATATGGTGCTGCTGATGAGCGTGAACCCCGGCTTTGGCGGCCAGAGCTTTATCCCGGGCACCATCGCTAAGCTGCACGAGCTCAAGGCCATGTGCGAGCGTCACGGCGTTTCGCCCCTCATCGAGGTCGACGGCGGTATTTCTTCCAAGAACATCGCCGAGGTCGTCAAGGCCGGCGCCAACGTGCTCGTAGCCGGTTCCGCCGTATTTAAGTCCGAAGATCCCGCCGCCGAGGTTGCGCTGCTGCAGAAGCTGGGCAATGAGGCCGCACAGGAGGCATAAACCCTTATGACCGCAGGTCAAAACCGCATACCCGTGAATCTTGACTATGCCGCCTCGACGCCTATGCGCGTCGAGGCGCGCCTTGCGCAGCGCGAATATGACGACAGCGAGCTTGCCGGCGTCAACCCCAACTCGCTGCACTCGCTTGGCCGCAAGGCCGCCGCACGCCTGGAAGTCGCCCGTCGCGAGATCGCCCGCAGCTTTGGCGCGCGCGTTCGCCCGTCCGAGATCATCCTTACCAACGGCGGCACCGAGGCCAACCAGCTGGCGCTGCTCGGTCTTGCCGAGGGCGCTCGTCAGCGCGATCGCAAGCGCGATCGTGTCATCGTTTCCGCCATCGAGCACGATTCGATTCTGGACAACCTGCCGCTGCTGCGTGCCGCCGGCTTTTCCGTCGACCTGGTACAGCCCTGCCGCGCGGGCTACATTGAGCCTGGCACGCTTGTCGAGCTGCTCGGCGACGACGTGGCACTCGTGAGCATTATGGTCGCCAACAACGAGACCGGCGTGGTGCAGCCCATTCGCGAGCTGGCCGCCGCCGCACATGCTGACGGCGCCTTGTTTCATACCGATGCCATCCAGGGCTACTTGCATATTCCGCTCGATGTCACCGAATTAGGCGTCGATGCTATGACCGTTGCCGCGCACAAGATCGGCGGCCCTGTGGCATCCGGCGCTCTCTACCTTAAGAACCGCACGCCGCTGCGTCCGCGCATCTTTGGCGGTGGACAGGAAGCCGGCCGTCGCGCCGGTACGCAGGATCTGCGCACGCAGCTGGCTTTTGCCGCCGCCGCTTCCGTGTTGCTTCCGAATGTGGCCCAGGAGCGCGCGACGCTGCAGGCACTTTCGGACAAGCTCTACGCCACGCTTACGGCCCATCCTCGCATTCACGCCACGATGGGCGACCACACGCTGGCAGACCGTCTGCCAGGTATGGTTTCAATCTACGTTGACGGCATGGACTCCGAAGAGCTCATCATCAAGCTCGATGCCGCCGGCTTTGAGGTTTCGGCTGGATCGGCTTGCTCGAGCGGCAGCATGGACCCAAGCCACGTGCTCAGCGCCATGGGCATTGGTCGCGAGCAGGCGCTGGGCGCACTGCGTATCTCCTTCGATGACCGCGTGAACCCTGCCGACCTAGATGAGTTCGCCCAGACGCTGCTCTCGATCGTAGGTGCCGCATGATCGTCTCCGAACTTGAACGTGCGCTGCTGGCGCGCTACCCCAAGGCGGACGCCGAGGGCTGGGATCACGTTGGGCTATCTGTGGGCGACCCTGCTGCTGAGATTACCGGTGTTGCCTGCGCACTCGACGCGACCGAGGCCAACGTTCACCGCGCTCTCGAGGCCGGCGCCAACGTGCTGCTGACGCATCATCCCATCTATATCAAGGCACCCGAAGCCTTTTGTCCGGCCGATTCCGCGCGTCCCCAGTGCAGCGCTGCACTGTACGAATCGGCTCGTTGCGGCGTGAGCATCATCTCGCTTCACACCAACCTGGACCGTTCGCACGAGGCGCGCGTTCACCTGAGCAATTTGCTGGGCGCTGAGCCCATGAGCTCACTGGAGCATGCGGACGAGCCTGAGCTCACCGGTCTGGGCGCGCTTGCAACGCTCGACGACCCGTCCACGCTGCGCGATCTCGCCAACCGTGCCGCCACGGCGTTTGGCAGCGATCCGCGCGTATGGGGCGAAGCCGAGCGCCCGTGCCGCACCGTCGCCATCTTGGGCGGCTCCTTGGGCGACTTTGGAGAGCTCGCCATTGCCGAAGGCGCAGATGTTGTCGTGACGGGCGAGGCGGGCTACCACGTGGCGCAAGATCTTGCCTTGCGCGGACTGCCGGTGATCTTGCTCGGCCACGACCGCTCCGAAGAGCCGTTCGTGGATATCTTGATGAACTCTGCAGTTGACGCCGGGATCGACCCCCGTCATACGATTAAAATACTGAACCCTTGCCAATGGTGGACTGTGACAAAAGGAGAGAACTTATGAGCGCCGGCGCTACGCTACTCAAGCTGCAACAGATCGATTTGGAGCTCGCCCGCAACAAGAGCGAACTTGCCAATATGCCGGAGCTCAAGGAGCTCGCCTCAAAGCGCAAGACCTATGTGAAGCTCAAGTCCGAGATGACCAAGCTCTACGCCCAACGCAAGGATCTGGACATTGAGCTCGACGATCTCAACACTACCGAGATCCAGACCAATAACGCCATCGAGGCCGCCAAGAAGCGTCACGTCGATGGTTCTGACTACCGCGAGGTTCAGGACCTGGAGAATGAACTCGCCACCCTGGCAAAGCGTCTGGACAAGATCGAGCACACCCGCAAGGATGTCGTCGTCGCCCATAAGGAGGCGCTCGACCGCGAGGCTCGCGCGCAGGCCATCATCGCCAAGTTCGAGGAGGGTGTGAAGGCCGATACCAAGGCCGCCCGCGCCAAGGCCGCCGACCTGCAGGCCCAGATTGACGCCGCCACCAAGGAGCGCACCGCCCTTGCCGCTACGCTGCCGACCGACGTGCTCACCGATTATGAGCGCCTGCTCAAGCAGTTCCGTGGCCTGGCCGTCGAGACCATCAAGGGCAACATCCCTACGGTCTGCCACACCGCGCTGCAAGCATCGTCCATGAGCGATCTCAACCACGACGGTAGCGAGATTACGCACTGCCCGTACTGCCACCGTCTGCTGGTGCTCCCGAGCAAGGAAGCTTAAACGATGGCGGCGCCCAACAATTCAATGCAACTTGAGGGAAAAACGATCCTGCTGGGTATTACCGGCGGGATCGCCGCCTATAAGTCGTGCAATATCGTGCGCCTGCTGCAAAAGCGCGGCGCGCGCGTCAAGGTCGTTATGAGCGAGCATGCCACCGAGTTTGTGGGGCCGCTTACCTTCCGTGCGCTCACCAACGAGCCCGTCGCCGTGGGTCTGTTCGACGACCCCTCCGACCCCATCCACCACATTTCACTCGCGCAGGAACCCGATCTGGTGATCGTGGCGCCTGCCACGGCCAATATCATCGCCAAGATGGCCAACGGCATCGCCGACGACCTCATCTCCACCACGCTGCTCGCCACGCCGCGACCCATTGTGATCGCGCCGGCCATGAACAATGGCATGTGGAAGGCGCCAGCGACGCAAGCTAACATGGCCACGTTGCGCGTCCGTGGCGTCCATGTGGTTGGACCCGGCAGCGGCTACCTTGCCTGCGGCGACGTGGACACGGGACGCATGAGCGAGCCCGAGGACATCGTCGAGGCCGTTTGCGAGGTATTCAACCCCGCACCCCAGGACCTTGCAGGCAAGCGCATCGTGATCACCGCCGGTCCTACGCACGAGCCGATCGACCCCGTGCGTTTTATTGGAAACCGATCGTCGGGCAAGATGGGCATCGCCCTGGCGGGGGAGGCCGCTCGCCGCGGTGCCGAGGTCACACTCGTGCTGGGACCGACATCGCTCGATGTTCCTCGCGGCGTAAAGTGCGTGCGCGTGCAGACCGCCGCAGAGATGCTGCAGGCGGCGCTGAGCGCCTTCCAGACGGCCGACGCTGCCATTTGCGCGGCAGCCGTCGCCGACTACACGCCCCCGGCCCCTGCCGACCACAAGCTCAAAAAGGCCAACGAGCGCCTGGATCGCATCGAGCTCGTCGAGAGCGTTGATATTTTGGCTGAGCTCTCGCGCCAAAAGGGAGAGCGGTGCGTGATTGGCTTTGCAGCCGAGACCGATAACGTCGTGGAGTACGCTGAGCGTAAATTGGCCCGCAAGGGCTGCGATGCGATCATCGCCAACGATGTTTCGCGCGCCGATTCGGGCTTTGGAACTGATACCAATAAGGCTTGGATCGTGAGCACAGCTGGGACGCAGGAACTTCCCGTGTTAACAAAACCCCAGCTCGCAGATACAATTTTGGACTTGCTCAAAAATAATTAAAAAAGTTCTTGCACAAGTCCAAAGTTTCGGGTTAATATACTCCCTGTTGCGAGCGATAGCAGAGCAACAAACAAAAGCTTCGGGACGTGGCGCAGCTTGGTAGCGCACTTGACTGGGGGTCAAGGGGTCGCTGGTTCGAATCCAGTCGTCCCGACCAGAAGTTTGCAGGTCAGGCACCTAGTGCCTGACCTTATTTGTTTTAAGCAATTACTTAAATTTGGTTAATCAACAAGATGCCAAAAATCTACCTACGCGATAATCGCTTTTTGCGGCTACTTGCGCTTTTTGCAAGCGCTTGGGCCGATTTATTAACGCGATATGAATCTACATACGCGTAGCTGGTATACAGCCGAGTAAGGGCTGTATTTATCGCGGCGATTTACCTAGATATAGCGACTGTAACGAGCAAGCGTGTCGCTGTATTTATTCCAGTAATCCACTTGATCGGTGGACAAGTGGGCTGTTGCAACGAAACGGCAAGCGGGATGAACTCTATACGAGGATGCCACAGCGGTAATGGCGGGGGAGTGCGGTAGACGCTCTGAGAGCCGCTGTATGACCCCATGTCTCCTTAACTCGATATTTGTGTTTCAAGCCACGAATCGGTCGAGCAATTGCCAAAAGAAAGGCCCATGCAGGATTGCACGGGCCTTACATCAGATCATATTTGAGCTAGAAGCACCAAACGGGGCAGACGCAACACCATCTCGTCGCGGCCTCGGCGAGCGACATATCGCAGTCGAGGTAGACAACGAGGAAGTCGTCAGGTCCCGCACAGGGGGACCGCGATGGTGGCCACCGCGCCGCCCGAGGGGCTGTTGGCGAGCGAGACGGAGCCCCCGTGGGCGCTCGCGGCCTCGGAGGCGACGTGGAGGCCGAGCCCGTAGTGGCGGCCTCCGTCACGCGAGGAGCGGGAGGAGCGGGAGGAGTCGTCTGTGAAGAGGCGCTCGCAGCCGCGTTCGAGGGCGGCGGGAGAAAAGCCCGGTCCGTCGTCGGCAACCTCGATGACGAGGTGCCCGCCCGCGACGTCGCAGGAGACAGCCACGCGCGAGCGTGCGTGCTCGGCGGCGTTGGCCACGAGGTTCGCGGCGGCCCGCGCCAGGGCGGTACGGTCGAGCGGGGCCTCGGGCGCGCCCGCGACAGCGGCGCCCGTGGCCGCATCGAGCGTCACGCCTCGCGCCCGGGCGATCTGGGCGGCCTCGGCGAGGACCCGCTCGCAGAGCTCGGCCGGCCGCAGGGGAACCCTCTTTGCCCCGCCGGACCCGCGCGATGCCTCGATGAGCAGGCGCACGTAGCCGTCGAGCCTTTCGACACTGCCGGCTATGTCGCGCGCGGCGGCCGCGAGGTCGGCGTCCTTCTCGTCTTCCAACTCCTCCGCCACGAAGTCGGCGTTGGCGCGCAGCACGGTGAGCGGCGTCTTGAGGTCGTGGGCGAGCGACGCCATCTGCTCGCGCTGCCCCCGCTCCGCGGCCCAGCGGGCCTCGAGCGACTCGGCGAGGGAGGCTCGCATGGCGTCCATCGCTGCGAGGACGTCGTTCACCTCGCGCACGTTGGTGCTGCCAACCGCGAAGTCGAGCTCCCCCGCGCCGACGCGCCCCGCCGCCTCCGCAAGCGGAGCCATCTTGCGCGAGATCACGCGGCTCGCGCGGCGCGCCACGAGCGCGAGCGCGAGCGCGCTTCCCGCCGTGGCGCAGACGAGCATGAGGCTCTGCGGGTTGGGAAGCAGGCCGGCGAGATCGCGCGAGACCCACTGCGGCAGGTACTCGCTGACGAGCACGCAGGCCCCGCCGCCCTTGAGCGGGAACGCGGCGTAGGTGAGGCCCGAACCCCCGCCCTCGATCTCCACTGAGCCCGGATCCGCGGCGAGTGCCGTACGGGCCATTTCCTTCGCGTCCTCGAGCCGCGTGTCCTCGAGGTCTGTCATCAGCACGTATCCGTCCTTGTTCAGGATAAGGTAGCGGTACGCCGTCGGCACGTCCTGCTGCCCGCAGACGCCGTCGCGTGCCAGGCCCTCCGCGACCTCGCGCGCATTGGCCGGCCCCCAGCTTGCCTCGTAGACGAAGCCCGCGTTGATCGCCACGGAGAGCACCATGAACGAAGCGAACCACGCCGTGGCGACCGCCGCGAACGCGTAGGCGAAGTAGCGCGCGATGACGAAGGAGAGCGGCATGCCCCCGCGACCTCGCGCCCCGATCTTCAGAGCTGCCACTTGTACCCCATCCCCCAGACGGTCGCGATCGGATCGGCGCCGGCCTCGGAGAGTTTCCTCCGGGCGCGGCTGACCTGCATGGATATGGCCGCGTCGTCGGCGTCGCTCTCCCAGCCGAGCACCGCTTCACGTATCTGCGCGCGGCTCATGACCTGGCCGGGGTGACGCGCGAGGTACTCGCAGATGGCGTACTCAGTGGGCGTGAGCGGCACGGTCTCGCCGCCCACGGCGAGGTCGCGCGCCCCGAGGTCGATCCGCACCTCCCCGAAGGAGAGGGCGTGCGAGCGCGGCCGGCGCTCACGGCGTAGATGGGCCGCGACCTTGGCGCGCAGTTCTGCGGCCCCAAAGGGCTTGCGGACGTAGTCGTCGGCGCCCAGGCCGTAGCCGGCCACGGCATCCTCCTCGGCCACGCGCGCGGTCAGGAAGACGATGGGCCCGTCGAAGTCCGGGCGGATCTGTCGCACGAGCTCGAAGCCGTCGAGCCCCGGCATCATGACGTCGCAGAGCACCAGATCGAAGCGCGAGAGGTCCATCCCCGGGACCGCCGTCGGGTCCGCCGCCCTGACGA
>ERZ1034913.212-NODE-212-length-56180-cov-321.120659_pt1 | contig 56180 bp, 56 predicted proteins | sample MGYA00520697_ERZ1034913 | MGnify/ENA primary metagenome ERZ1034913 (study PRJEB33766, sample SAMN09781786) | gut metagenome | biome: gut microbiome | host: Homo sapiens | place: Madagascar | study: EMG produced TPA metagenomics assembly of the PRJNA485056 data...
ATATTAAAACTCTTGATTTAATTTGCTTTTTCATTTTAAAGTGCATTGCAACACCATAAAATACTTGTTCAGAATTTTCTTTCACTAAACATCTAAAAAGAGTTTCATTTATAGTAAAATCAACATCGTTATATCGTCCATAAAAACAATCATCATCAGTTCTTTGTACATCTTTATTACCTTTAAATAAACCACTTGATAAAAATGTCTCATTAGAAATCTTTAAATTTTTAACTTTACAATCTTTTTCATACGCTGACATTGCATCAGATGCAGAGGCTGTGTATTTATTACTATAACAAATAGTATTATCAAAAATTTTTAGCAAATTAGGATACAATTTTTGTTTTATATTAGTTTGATAAGCTTTATTTTTTACATGATGAATACACAGTATTATTGAAGAGATTATAAAAAATCCACATATAAAAGAAAATAACTCAAAACCTTGTTTAGGCATATAAACCAAATAAAACACTAATATACAGCCCATAAGACTTTCAAATATTATATACTCCAATCTGTATTTATTTTGAACCTTTTGCCAATTTTTTAGTTCTACTTCCATAATCTTGGCAAATTCTACAGCAAATTTATTTTTATATTTTTCCATACATTCTAACATTTTAAATTATCCTTTTCTTTAATTACAATCCAGTCTTACTTGCAAGATTCAAGACATCAATAAATGACAGAACCGAAGCGAATTCATCAAACAAGTGATCATATTGATGAACATCATCAATTCTGCCAAACAAGTGATTCATTTCAAACAAGTCTTTATTTGTTGATAATAAAAAAAGTATATTATTATCCCATACGGAACATTTTAAATCTTTAACTTTAAAACTCATTTGTAATTGCATAAACCTATCTAAAAAAGCTGTTGTTAATAGATATCTAGCTTCAATTTGTCCACCTTTTTGTACAAATACATTATATTTTTTACAAAACTTATTGTCTTCTAACTCAACTTTTTCATATCCTTTTGGTGTCTTTTTATATTTTTTAGAGTATATAAAAATTTGTTTTGTTATAGACTTACTCATTGTGAAATTTAGAGCAATACCTTTGAATAATGTTGTAATATCACTTTTATTATCGGGAGTTGAAGTAATATTGGTCAGTTCTATCTCATTTATATTAAATTCTATATTGTTATAAATTCCATTAAAAAAATCATCTGGAAAACGATTTGAAACTTTTTTCTTTAATAAATTCGACGAATCAAAAATTTGAGCAGAAATTAGCTTATGCTTATGCTGAATTTCATTGGTAAAAATTGTTAAAAGTTTTGGAAATAATATTTTTTTTATACTTTTTTGATATTTTTTATTTTCTATTGGAATATTACGAATAAAGGCAATTACAAAAATTATAATCCAATAAAAAGGTGTAAACTTTATATATGATAACTGGAAAGGTTCAGAAATTCTTATTAAAGAACAAATATTTCCAAAAATTATAAGTAAAGTAATGGCAGTTGCCATTAAAGCACTTGCTTTTATATCCGTTGTATACAAATTTTTCAAATACTCTTTTTGACAAACTTTGAAGTTAAAAAGATTTTTTTCCATGACCTTTGCAAATCTGATTGCAAATTTATTTTTATATTTTTCCATACACTGTGGCATAAATTCTCCTAAGAAGGGTTATCAGGCAAGTCAAAAGCTAATTTGTTAAACATTTCAATAAATGTCATTATTGATGTAATTTTGTTATATAAAGGGGTATATTGTTTGATATCTTCAATGTCCTTGTATAGACTTGGCGGTTCAAACAATATATTTCTTGTCTCTAACAAAATAACCATTTGGTTTTCATAAATTGAACAAAAAACTCTTTTGGCATAAAAACTATTCAATAGATTCATCAATCTTTCTAAAAAATGCCTATTGAGAAATTTTTGAACATCTAATAATGCGCAATCTGAAACTTCTTTTTCCACGTATATATTATGTTTATCAGTAAAACCAAGGTATTTTATATCTAACAAGTCATATTTGTCAGGTTCATTTATATCACAATTTTTAGGCAAAATAAGTATCTTTGAAGTTACTTCTGCCGGCAAATTTATATTTAGTGCAATTCCCCTGAATAAAATTGCAGGAATAAATGAGTTTTTCTTTTTCCATCCAAATTTAGTTTCGCAAATTTGAAATTTGTAATTTTCTAATTTGCCTGTCAAACCATCACCATTTTTGTTGTAATTGATATTGTACATAAACAAACTTGATTTGTTATATACAGAATACGGAATTAAGAATTTACTTTTCCTAACTTCAGGAAGTTTTTTAATATTAGCTTCCAAGAATAACCCCGGATTTGGAATAAATACTAGCTCACCAAACATACCGAGCAAGTTTGGCAAAAGTCTATCTTTATATGTGTCAACATAGCCTTTTATTCTGGTTAACAAATTTATAATAACAGTCACAACAACAAGCGAAAAAGCTAAAGTAAAGTGATAAGACCAATTATATTCTTTTTCCCAAAACATTTGTACAAATCCGATAAAAAAAACTAGCATATAAATACCACAAGCTTTTATCCCTTGAAGATTTTGAATAACATCAAGTTGAATATCTTTGTAGTATTGACGTCTGTCATCCATCAGCTCGGAAAACTGTTTGACAAAACTGCTTTTATACTTTTTTATCAAAATATCTATGTACAAATATAACCTACCACTTTTTACACTTCTACCAAACTAAAAATTGCTTAAATAATTATTTTCCGATTTCTAAAGCTCTTTGCGCCATTGATTTTGAAATATTTACAAGTGCCAAGTTTGCCTCATAAGCCCTTTGTGCTACAAGTGCATCTGCGATATCAACCATAGCATTTACGTTTGAAGCTCTTATATAGCCGTCTGCATCAGCATCAGGATGTCCAGGTTTATAAATTTTTTCACCCAATGTTGGGTCTTCAACAACTCCGGAAAAGTTTACTCCACCTTGTAGATAAGGCAATGTTCCAACACCAAAAACATCTTCTTTCATATTATTCAATAATCCATGAAAAGAAACATCGTCAACAGCTGTCAATACTGGGATTTTTCTTACATAATTCGGTGTATCAAGGTTTGCAATGTTTTTTGCATGGATATCAATACGCTTGCCATGTACTTGGAGCGCTTTTGCACCGATATCAATTGATTCCATTATACCCATAAATTATTCACCTGCTCTCATCACTTACCAACGTTAATTACTGTTTTCATTTCGGTAACAAGGTTTGTCATTCTTCTTGTTGCCATTGTGTATAAAATTGAGTTTTCCTGCATTTTCAAAAGTTCTTCTGCCGAATTTACTTTTTCTTCCGAATGATCCATTGCAACAGGAGATGGTCCGAGTTTTTCTGACAATTGAGTTTCTAATGGACTATTCATTGTACTTAAATACTGACCAAAATTTATATCCTGTCTAATATATCCGGGAGTATCAACGTTAGCAATATTTGAACCCAAAGCACGTTGCCTTTGAGAAATCAAATCCATCATTAATGAGACTTTGCCCATACTATCTAATGAAGTATACATAATCTTATTGCCTTTCGTTTAATTATTTATTTATTAAGCTTCTCTGATATTGATAGCTTTGTTGTACATTGTATCTGCAAGTTTCATCATTTGCATACTTGCAAGCATTGATGCATTCAATCTTAACAAATCTGTTGATGAACGGAATATACTAACATTTGATGCTTCTAAATTATTTTGTCTAAAACAATCGTGATTCTTAACCAATCTACCTTCTCCTGCATCATCTGTCGGTTTTAATCTATTCATATCAGCAGATTCCATGCCAGCAGGATTGTCAAAACGTATCAATGGAATAGTTCCGACTTTCTTGGCTTTGTCTCCGCGTGAATCATAAGCCATTACATCACCGTTTTTCTTAATTTCAAATTTAAAACAGTTTGTCGGAATTTGAATACCCTCACCAACAATCCAACCATCTCTAGTTGTCAAATATCCGTTTTTACCCTGTTGGAAAGCTCCATCCCTTGTATATTGAACCTCTCCTGACGGTGATACAACAGGAATATACCCTGCACCATCAATTGCAACATCATAAGGATTGCTAGTAATTCTTATTGAACCTTGAGTATAATTTGTACGAACTGAACCGGTTAAATATCCGTCTTCTCTTAAAACTTGCTCAAATGAAACATCTTTATAACCTGTTGTTTGGAAATTTGACAGATTATTCGCAATTTGCCCAAAACGGTCAAACTGTACCAATGCATTATTTGTGCCTTTTGAAATTATACCTTGTAAGTTATACATTTTTTTAACCTCTATTTACTATGAAGCTGAACTTAATTGAGAAATCGTTTTACCTAAAACTGAATTTTGGAGCATAAACATCTGTCTGTTTGCGTCAAAATTCTTGACTACAGGCATGAGTGATAGAAATTCTTGTTGCAGAGCAACATTTGAATACTCATTATAACCTTGTTTGATATTAGGCTCCATCACTGCCATTCCACCACTATCAACAACTCCAATCTGCCCAATTAGAGTTAATTTGTTATTTTCAGGGTTGAACATTGAAATTTTACCGGTGTTATCAATTTTAATTTGTTTCAAATCCTGTGGAATAAACGGAAATTTTATCGGAGTACCAGCACTTGACAATACCTCTGAATTTGTCAATGTCAATAAAGTACCATCTTTTCCAATTTGAAATCTACCATCACGAGTAAGTTTTACACCGTTTTCGTTACGTGTTTGAAAATACCCTTTATTTGCAATCGCAAGGTCTAAAGGTTTGTCAGATACGGCAATACGACCAACTTTGTCATCTCTTGTTGTAGAGAGTGCGTGCACACCCAAATATTCAGCAAAAGAAGAAACAACAACCTCTTTACGTTGATAGCCGATTTTGTCAAAACCACTAATATTTTCATTGGTTATTCCGACAATTTCACTATCAAGATGCATTGCCCTTATTGATGCGGTCAAACCGCTGTCATCATATTGAATACCGCCGTTTATTCTCATAGAACTACCTCTACATGTTATATTATTAATATTGTCGAACATTTTAAGAAATTCCTCAATGATTTTGAGAAAAATCATACAAATGAAGGACTTTTGCATGGTTATAATGATTTTTGAGAAAAAGTCAATTCCATTCATTACCTATTTGTTTTTTTCTTTTGTTTAATATAAAATACAAGCGTTAAGTGGTACATATAAAAGGAGATATTTATTATGTCAAGAAAACCTATTATTGCAGGAAACTGGAAAATGAATCTTTTGCAAAGTGATGCAAAAGCTCTATACGAAGGTATTAAATCATTTGTAAGTAATTATAAAGCATCTCAATTGCCTACAGTTGTTATCGCTCCTGTATTTACATCATTAAATCAAGTAGCTGAAATTCCTTGTGATTGCGGTTGCGAAGGCAGCAAATTGTATGTTGCAGGTCAAAACTGCCACTGGGAAAAATCAGGCGCTTTCACAGGTGAAATTTCTGTTGAAATGTTAAAAGATGCAGGTTGTTCATTTGTTATCATTGGTCACTCTGAAAGAAGACAATACTTCTCAGAAACTGATGAAATGATTAACAAAAAAGCAAAAGCTATCTTGGCTGGTGGTTTAATTCCAATCATCTGCTGTGGTGAAACTTTAGAACAAAGAGAATCTGGTGCAACTGATGCTCACATCGCATCTCAAATCAGAGCAGCTTTGGCTGGTATATCTTCAGAAGATGTTGCTAAATCAGTTATCGCTTATGAACCAATTTGGGCTATCGGTACAGGAAAATCTTGTGATTCAGACGAAGCTAACAGAGTTATCAAAATGATTCGTGGCGTTGTTGCTGAAGTTGCAGGTGCTGCTGCTGCAGATTCAATCAGAATTCTTTACGGTGGTTCTGTAAAACCTGCTACAATTGAAGAACAAATGTCTAAATCAGACATCGACGGTGCTTTAATCGGTGGTGCATCATTAAAAGCTGACAGCTTTAATGAAATTATTGAAAAAACAATGAAAGTTGCTGTATAACTTTTGAAAAAAGATTGATTGACAGTCGAATAAAACGACCTTGCGAGATTCGTAAGGTCGTTTTTAGTGTTAAATTATTATGTATAAGACTAATTTGTTCAATTAGAGATTCCGAAACAGTCTTGGATTATTGGCAGTTCGAAATGACATGTTACATGACACATAGGTCAACAAATCCGACAATAGACAAAAGCCGAATTTGTTTGAGGAACGAAGTGACGAGTTATTCGGCTAATATACAAGTTTTTAGTTTGATGTGAACGTTGGCGTGTCGGTGGTTTTGCGGTGCTTTTGCCACCAAAAGCACCCCTGCACGGAGTGCATGAAAAAGAATAGTTTGAAAGGCTTTGACATCATCTCCTACAAGGGGCGAGGATGTCTTGTATCACCCTGAAACGAGTTCAGGGTGACTTTATAAACATTGATAGATTCTGAATAGCAAGAAAATTATGCGTTCCATACTTCACGCATAATTTTCTAAGCTTTCAAAATGACAATGACCTAAATAATAAGTCAAAGTAAATGCAAACTTATGCAATAACTTTAATCCAACCTTTTGGAGCTTCAATTCTACCTGATTGAATACCTGTTAAAGTTTCGTATAATTTTGCTGAAATTGGTCCCATTTTTTCCATACCTGATGGTAAACAAATCTCTTTACCGTGGTCAACAATTTTTCCAACAGGAGAAATTACTGCTGCTGTACCACACAAACCACATTCTGCAAAATCACCCAGTTCAGATAACAAAACTTCTCTTTCTTCGGTTTCCAAACCAAGGTATTCTTTTGCTACATACATTAATGATCTTCTAGTAATTGATGGCAAAATACTGTCTGATTTTGGAGTTACAACTTTGTTATCTTTAGTTACAAAGAAGAAGTTTGCACCGCCTGTTTCTTCAACTTTTGTACGTGTTTTAGCATCAGGGTATAAGTTTTCGTCATAACCTTGAGCGTGTGCTGTAACAATTGCGTGAAGACTCATTGCATAATTCAAACCAGCTTTAACATGACCTGTTCCGTTTGGTGCAGCTCTATCAAAATCACTAACTGTCAATGTAATAGGTTTTGCACCACCTTTGAAGTATGGCCCTACTGGGGATGCAAAAATTCTAAATTGATATTCGCTAGATGGTTTAACACCCATAACAGGACCTGAACCAAACATATATGGTCTCAAATACAATGATGCGCTTGTTCCATAAGGTGGAACAAATTTCAAATTAGCTTTTACAACTTGTTCAACTGCATCAACAAATTTATCTTCAGGAAATACTGGCATTTCAAGTCTTTTTGCAGTGTCAGCCATTCTTTTAGCGTTCATATCAGGTCTAAAGACGACAACGTGACCATCTACAGTTGTATATGCCTTCATACCTTCAAAACAAGTTTGAGCATATTGCAAAACGCCTGCACACTCATTAAGAACGATATTGGCATCTTCTGTCAAACAACCTTCATCCCATTTTCCGTCCTTAAAATTTGACACATATCTTTTATCCGTTTGGTAATATCCAAAACCGATATTAGACCAGTCAATGTTTGCTTTTTCTATTGTTTCCATAAGCACCTCTTTTACAATAACGTTTAAATCCGTATTTATTCTAGCATAAAACTACAAAATATTTTCCAATATAATATATGCCGTTCTTAATTTTTCATTATCATTTTTTATTAAATTTAATTTATCAATTATTTTGTCATACATTTCTTGATTAGTTTGTACAGAACTAAATTGAAAAATTTCGTAAGGTTCAACTTGTAAAATCCTAGACATGTTTTCCAAAGTCGCTAATGTCATAAAACCTCGTCCTGTTTCAATATAACTCAGCGAAGTAGTTGCAATATTCAAACATTCGGCTAATTTTTCCTGACTTAAACCTCTTTGTTTTCTTAAATATCTTATTCTCTTACCAATTTCTTTATTTAGCCTAGATTTCATATTATATGAATTATATTTTTTATAACGCCATTATTCAAATATATTTAATCTATATTAAATTATATTAAAACTATTGAAAGTATAGAAAATATCTATATAATAAGTAATATAGTATAGATTTAATTTAAAGAAGAGGTATAAAATGAAATTCCACACACTAACAAAGCAAAAACTTGGTTTTACTTTAGCAGAGGTTTTGATAACACTTGGAATTATCGGTATTGTTGCCGCAATGACTATTCCTGTTTTGATGACAAATTACCAAAAGAAAACAACAGCAACACGAGCAAAAAAAGCATATTCAGAACTTCTGCAAGCCATAAAATTATCCGAAAACGATAACGAATCTATGGAGAGTTGGAATGTTGGAGAAACTTCAAGCATAGAAAACACAAAAAAATATGTAGAAAAATACATTATGCCGTATTATAAAGGGCTTACTTTATGTTCTGAAGGATTAGATGGAGTAAAACATAAATGTGGAGCTAGTTTAAGTGCTCACGGAGCGAATTATTTAACCCTAAACGGAACAGAAATTGCATTTTTATACAGACCAAATGATGGCATATATGTAATTATTGATGTAAATAATGGAGCCAAACCAAACAAGCTCGGATATGATACGTTTTATTTTAAAACAAATGAAAACTTTGAATTGCGCCCATTTGGATGGTACAACGGCATAACTAGAGAAGCTATTTTAAATAGCTACACATATAACAATAATGGTACAGATTATACCTTGGAGTGTCGAAAAATGAAGAACGAAAATGACAACTACAGACACGCCTGTACAGCCTTATTAGTTCTTGATAATTGGGAGTTTAAAAAAGACTATCCTTGGTAAAATTCTATCTGATTTGAACAGGCATAATCAAGCAGATGAAATCTTCATCACTGTTTGGTTTTAATACCGTAGCAGACAAACTTGCATTCAAACCGATGATAACTTCATCACTTTCAATAATTCTCAATGCGTCCAGCACATATTTGTAATTGAAAGCTATTAATAGTTCTTCTGCGGTGTATTGAATATCAATTTTATCTTCTGACTTACCTGAATCAGGAGTGTCAGCAGAAAGTGTCAATTCATTATCGGCAAAAAGCATTTTTACAATACTTGTTTTGTCATTAACCATTACAGAAACTCTTTCCAAAGCTGAAATAAGTTGTGAAACATTCACGATAGCTTGTTTTGGACTTTCTGATGGGATTAATTGGTTATATTTAGGGAACTGACCTTCCAACAATCTTGAAATAGTCAATGTTTTTTCTGTTTTCAAAACAATTGTTGATTTGTCTTTGCAAATTTTAATAGTTTCATCATCAATAAACGAACCCATTTTCATAAATTCATTCAATGTACGAGATGGAATAATCAACTGAGTTTGTTCTGTAATATCACTAGCAAGTTTTTCCCTAACACGAGCAAGTCTGTTGCCATCAGTTGATGCTATTTCCAAAATACCATTTGAAAAATCACAAACAATACCTGATAAAAGGTTACTTACTTCATAGCTTGCAGCAGCAAAACCAGCTTGTTTAATTGCTTTTAAGAATGGTTTCAATTCAACATCAAAGCATTTTGTTTCATCAATTTCGTAATTATAAACCTCTGGAGGAAATTCTGATGCTGAAATTCCAATAATATCGAATTTAGATTTTTTACAAGAAATATTAACATTTGTGCTACCTTCTTCAACCTCAAAAGTAACTAGCTCGTTACCTAGTTTTGAAACAATTTCGTTTAATTTTTTAGCAGGAAGAGTAATTTTGCCTGCTTGTTCAATTTGCGCATCAACAGTCGTAATTACTGTCAAAACCAAATCTGTAGCAGTTAATCTGATTGCGTTATTATCTAATGTTTCGATTAAAATATTATATAAAACAGGTTGAACAGCTTTTTGAGAAGTAGCTCTTTCAACAATTTTTATACCATTAAACAGGTCTTCTTTTCTTATGATGAATTTCATCCACATACTCCTTTAGGTTAATTTTTACAACCAATTATAAAATAAATATGAGAAAATGAAAATATATATCAAGATATGTGAATTTTTTATTAAGGAAAGATAAATTTACACTATCTATATGACAAATTATTAAGACTTATTTTCTATAATAATAAAATGGACGGACAGGTTGTGGATAAAAAATATACCGATTTTATTGAAGGATTAATTGTGCAAATTTCTCCTTTATTACCACCTGACGTAAACGAATTACAAAAAAGTTATTTAATTACAAATATTCGCAAATCTGCAACACTTATGGCAGAGTCAATTATTGATAATGAAGAGTTTAATCAAATAGATTTTGATAAACAATGTTTCTATATCCAAGTTCTTGCCGAATGGTCATTCCACAAAGAAATTGACCTATTTCGTTCAGGTATTCCTGCCAGATATTGGAAAGGTGTAATGCAAAAAATTTGGTACACAATGTGGGAAGTTATGTTTGCTTGCGTAAAAAATGATGCTCCTGAATCTGTTGTATTATCACTAGTTGAGCGATTTGTAAATAGAACATATAAAGATGCGGTTGAAGAACTCAAAGAACAATCTGTCATAGATAAAGAAACCGAAGAAAAAGCCAAAGAACAGTCAAATATTGCAATTATGGCAGAGGAATACCGTATAGAAAGAAAAGTTTCAGAAAAAGTTCAAGGATTTGTTAAACGTTTTTTATTAGCAATAATACTTGGTACAGTTGTTGCATTTGCAATTATCAAGTTCAAAATGATTGGACTTGTGGTGATTTTGACTATTTTGTTAGTCTACAACATCATGCCTGTCAAAAAGGATGAATAAAAAAGTCACCTTGAAGAGAGTAGAATATTACGTTTTAGAACAAGTTCGGAATGATATTGTTTTTCTTTGTTCAGTTAGAAGTTATGACATAATTTTACTTCTTACCGCCAAGCCAATCAAGCATCGGACGAATTTCGCCACACTCAAGATTATAAGTATTTGCCAATTCGCTATTTAAAATTCTATCTATTCTCAAATTTATTTTTGGAACATTTTGAATATTTAATGTACGTTCTTTTTCATTATAAAACTCTGAATAATTTAACCCATTATGTACACACCCTGGAAGGCGCACATAACCTTTTATATCGTCATAATAACAAAGTCCAAATGTTCGGCAAATAATTCCACGATAATCATACACAATACATTCATCGTTTATCAAAAACGGACATTTATGTTCAAAACGTTTTTCACCTTTATATTCTTCTTTATCTTTCAACAAATTTCTAATATTCTGTTGAACAATAATTTTTTGATTAGCAGGCAAATTTATATAACCTTGGGTCAAATACGCAAATTCTATTTGGGAAAAAGGATAATCGCCCTGTTTACAACATATTGAACAACCTTTTTTACATTTGATGTAACGTTTCTGATCTTCAAATATACTTTTAACTATTTCATCAAAATCTTTTAAAAATTTTTCGTATCGTTTTAACATTATTTGCCTTTAATCATAGTATAACGTCTGCCTGATTTCAATATTTCATAATCAACTTTACCTTCAATTTCAGGCAATTGTTTATTTTTGATAATAACAACAAATCTGTCTTTTGCCAAATCTTCTTTTACGCTTTCCGGAGTTAAATTTTCATGAGAATTATAATCAACTTTTTCATCATTGTAATAAAGAAGTGAATATTTTCTATCTAATCCAAATGAAGAAATTTTGTAGTCATAATCTTTAGCATACTTAGCAAAAGTTACCAAATCTTCTTGACCGAATTTGTAATCAACTTCATAAAATTCTTCAGTCGCAAAAGCTGAAATCACCGTCATAAATAATACATAAAATACAAATACGCCAATATATTTTTTGTATTTTACAAATAACAATGTACCTACACCTAACACAATCAAACAAATCAAACTAAACCATCTGATTTCTGCTATATCACTATTTAATTGTGCCGGAAGAAACAATGGTGTAAACATTGCGGCAATACCTGCAATTACACAAATCCAACCAAAAATTTGTACAGAAATATTTATAGGTTTTTCATGTTTTTTTCTATCTACATAATCCATCCACATCAAACCTGTAACAATTGCAAGCGGATAATATATCGGCAAAATATATGTCGCAAGTTTTGTTGATGAAGATGAGAAAAATAACATTATCCAAAAAGCTGTAACCCAACAAAGAGCTAATGCTTTATGCAAATTATCAAAGGAATTAAAGTTGAAATGTGCAACTTTTGACACATAATTTAACTTTTTCCAGTTTTTAATTTTGTCAATAAATACTGCTATCATTGAGAAAATCCAAGGAATAAATCCCCACAACACAACTAAGAAATAATAATAGAAAGGTTGTTTTCTACCAATTTCGTTATTTGCAGTATTCAAAAATCTATGTAAATGGTGTTTTATAATATACTCGTTATAAAACAATGGATCATACTTTTTGAACATAATTATATGCCAAGGCAAAACTATTAACAAAAATAGAATAATCCCCGGAAGTATATATATAGGTTTAAAAACTTCTTTGAATTTTTTTGCCATAATTGATGTAAAAAATACAGTACCAAAAGGGACAGCAATACCAGGAATACCTTTAGCCATTACTGCAAGACCGGTAAAAACATAAAAAGCCCACCAGTAGAATTTCTTATGATTTTCTTGACAAAAATAAACCTGAAAATAGCAAACTAAAGCTAATCCAATATAAAAAGTTAAAACAATATCAAGAATAGCATATCTTGCAAGCATTACAAATTCTAAAGACGTTGCAAGAATCAAAGATGTAAATACACCAAATCTTCTGTTTATACGTTTTCTACAAGTAAAATAAACAACAAACGAGAATATAAAACCTAACAATGCAACAGGAAATCTCGCAGTCCATTCATCAATTTTTCCCCACAGAGCAAAAGACATACATTCCTGCCAAAAATATAAAGGAGGTTTTTCAAAGAAATACTGACCGTTTAAAAACAAAGTCATAAAATCCTTTGAATTGAACATATCTCTTGCCATTGCGACATATCTTGTTTCATCAACATCCATCAATGAATATGAACCAATATCGTGGAAAAATATAAAATAAAAAAGCACAGCTAAACCTAATACGGTAAAAACTTCTGCATGTTTATTGCAAAATGAATATATTTTATTCCATAACGACAACAAATTATCTTTAAAATTTTCCATACAAATCCCTCTACATTAATACTCTGCGATAATTATATTATAAACATGGGATTATTAGTATTGTGTTAGTTTTTAGTTATTCAACTGTTTAACTAACCTATTAATAGGTCTTTCAAAACAATAATAAATTATTACGCAAAAAATTAGAGTAATTAAAGTTTCAAACAACAAACATTCCCACAAGTGATTTAACATAAAAGACTTATTTGTTCTAAAAATTGTTAATTTGAAAAAATAAAGCACTAACGGATGCATTATATAAATACAATAAGCATATTTTCCTAAATCACCAAACTTTTTATTATTTAAAAATTTGGAAATAAAACCTTTTCTTAGCAAAAATACATAAAATAGTATAACAAACCACACAACATAAACTAAGGCATTTTTACTTGGATAATTTGAACTAAATAACATAAAATAAACATAAAAAATAAGTAATATAGTTTCTAAAATTGAATAAATTATATTAAATTTCTTATTATCTTGTTGTAAAAAACCTGATTTATAAACCATTGCAACAAAATATCCTAATCCTAAACCACCTAGACCACGCAAAACACCCATATTGATAAAATAGTAAACATTTGCAGAAATACCTGTTAATCTAAATCCACTGCAATGTAAATTTATACTATAACTTATAATTATCAGCAACCAAACAATAAGATTAAACCATTTTTCTTCTAATACTTTATAAAGATAAAAATAAAATATAGAGCACCAAAAAAGCACTGACACAAACCATAATGCACCGGTCACAACCCCACCTGATGTTGTTCCCTTAGTAAACCCTACAGCTTGTAATAAAAATAATGTTAAAATATTTCCATCAAATGAAAAAATCCAACCTTTAACAAAGGTACTAAATATTGCAGATAATATAAGAAAAACAAGTACAATCGGAACTAATCGTAAATATCTTGATTTTATAAAAATAAAAGTATCTTTACTTTTATCAATTTTACAAAACATAAAAAATCCTGCAATTATAAAAAAATATTCTACAGCATTTGACCAAAGAAAATGTGATTTTAACAAACCTCTAAACTCATTTAACCCAACCCAATTGCACGCAATATGATGTATTACCACTTGAATAGCAAATACAAATCTTAGGAAATCAACATTATAAAATCTTATTTTTTCAGATTTTAATAATTTATCAACCATAAAACCTCATACAATAGTGCTTATTTTAGTAAAAATAAGTATTCTTAATTCCATTAATAAGATATATCAATACCTATTTTATTGTCAACAAGTATTTGAAATACCTACAATATAATGCAACATATTAATATAATAAAATTATGACAAAATTGCAGAAAAAATTTGGAGCAAAAGTTAAAGAATTACGCAAAAAACATGGGTATACCCAAGAACAACTTGCGGAATTATTAAATATTGGTATTCGTTCACTTGGAAAAATTGAAACAGGAAATAGTTTTCCTTCTACCGAAAATCTTGAAAAAATAATGGAAATATTTAATATAATGCCAAGTGAAATGTTTAATTTTGAACACTTACAACCTAAAGAAGATTTGAAAAAATTAACATTAGAAATAATAGATTCAAACCCTGACAAAATTAAAGAAATTTATAAACTAGTAAAAGCAATTACAGAATAGTTTACCTAATATACAAGCATAAATGATTTCAACATTCTGCCTGCACCATCTCCTTTGGTTGAAACAACTTCAATCTGATTTTTATAATTCATAGAAGTTGAACTACCGCCATCGAAGGCCATTGCTCTATCAAGTTTCAAATCATTACATAACTTTTGAACTTCGTACAAATCCATCGGATTATCGTCAGTAATAATTAAAATATGACATTCATCATTACCTTTCAACCCAATTATTGTTCTTGACGTTTTATGCAAAACAGATGCAGATTCCCTAATAACCTGACCTTCTGCATTTTTAACAATAAAACCTTCCTCTTCCATCCTTAATTCTGGCAAAATCAAAGGTCCACCTTGAGCAGATGTAATTACATTACAACCAAAAGGTACTTCTGATTTATGAGAAACTATTGAATATTCAAATTTGTTATCACATTGCATAACCCTAAATTCTGAACGATTCAAAATTTTTGACATATTTCTTCTGAAAAACGGATTAGCTAATAAAGCTTGATTAAACATTGGGTCAGCTGCAGTAAGTCTATCAGTCACAACGTAAGATATAGTTTTTCCATTTTTAGGGTCGAAAAATCCTGCATTGACAGTCAATGCAGCTTTACCTTTTTGGTGAGCTTCTCTATTTGTAATCAAATCTTCTGATACAACAAATTTAATCCTTTTTTTGATTTTTTCACCCTTTAAAACAATATGATAAATTCCGTTGTCATTGTCTATATTTATATCACCGACAGCTTTTGCAGGTAGACAAAAAGTTGAAAAAATAACCATTAATAAAAATAATTTTAAAATTTTCATATTATAAATCCTTTGATTTGTAGAAACAACAAATAGCAATACTGAAAGCTATAATTGGTAAAGTTGACGTAATATACGGAGATAAAATTTCTTTTTCTGCCAAAAGATCAAAGAATGGCAAAGTTATATAATAAAGAAAAATAAAACCTATCGCTATTGTAAAACCGACTAATCTTTGTTCTCTAGGTTTTGAAAACCCTAACAAACATCCCAATATAGCTAACAATATACAAACAAGCGGATGGAAAAACCTTTGCAAATATTTGTTCAAAGTTCCATGATATTCCTCAGAAAGATTTTCTTTTTTTAATAAACTTACATAATTTTTCAAATCATGATTATTGATATCACGTTCTTTCATTGTTGAATACATCATCAAAGTCAAAGCATTTTTCGCAGCTTCTCCGCTCAAAATATTCATTTTATCAAGATGTTTTATGTTTATATAAACCCCATCATTTGATATTTGGTAATTTGAAACATCTGAAAGTTCCCATCTATCATCATAAGCATATCCTGTCTTTGCAGAATAGATATTAGAAAGCTCGTGAACATCCTGATAAACTTGATTAGAAAAATCAAGTACAATTACATTATTCAATTTTCTATCATAAGATTTTGAAACAATAACCGCCGTTAAAGGGTGTCCTGTTTTATCTTTTTGAGTGTATATATATTGAGTAGAGCGAACACCTCCGCGAATAGCCATAGTTTTTGCTGCGGCAAGCGGAGTACCCTTATTTCCTGTTAAAAAGCATAGAAAAGTAAAAATACAACTCAACACAATTACCGGTGCGATAATTCTCGGAAAAGACATCCCTACTGCTCTGAAAATAGTTATTTCAGAATCTTTACTCATTTTATCAAAAGTAAATAATGTACCTAATAACAAACCTACAGGAAACGCTTTGTCTAAAATTTTAGGTAATTCATAAACCAACAATAAAATAGCTGTCTTAAAACCATAATCACCGGCTAATGCGCCTTTAATTGTGTTTAACAAAATTTCCGGTGCTATCCAAACAATAGTAAATAGCAATATCGCAACTAACGATGCTAATGTTACTTGTTTGAACATATATCTATCATAAATTGTTATTTGAGGAAATTTAAACTTCATTATAAAGTAAAATCCTTTCCTAAATAAAATTCTTTTGCAACAGGGTTTGTTGCAACCTCTGTACTTTTACCTTGAATTTTAATTTTACCATCAAAAATTACATAAGCTCTATCAGTGATAGATAACGTCGCCTTTGGATTGTGGTCAGTAATCAATACCCCAAGTCCTTTGTCTTCTGATAATTTTCTGATGTTGTCTTTAATTTCACCAATAGCAATTGGGTCAATACCTGTAAAAGGTTCATCAAGCAAAATAAAATCTGGACTAGCTGCAAGTGCTCTAGCTAATTCGACACGACGTCTTTCACCACCTGACAAAGAAATAGCAGATGCTTTACGTAATCTTGCTACACCAAATTCCGCAAGAAGTTCTTCTAATTTCTTTTTCTTTTCATCTTCAGTTAACTTATCATTCATTTGAAGAACAAGCTTTATGTTATCCTCAACAGACAAACTCCTAAAACTTGAAGCTTCTTGCGGAAGATATCCGATACCAGCTCTAGCTCTAATATGCATAGGCCAAGATGAAATTTCTTCTCCATCTAAAGTTATACTACCTTTATTCGGTTTAACCAAACCTACAACCATATAAAATGTTGTTGTTTTACCTGCACCATTTGGTCCAAGTAGACATACAACTTCACCTTTATTAATACTGAATGAAACATCATTAACAACACTTCTGTCGCCATAAATTTTTATTAGATTTTTTGCCTCAATTCTCATCTTATCCCCTTACATTCTTGGGTACATTTTACTGAAAAAATACAATAAATGCAAGTTTGAGGGCGAGAGGGCAGGAAGGCTTGAGGTCATACATTTTAAGTTATTAATAAATTTTTTACTTATAAATAGGTAGTGATGTTAACCCCTAGTGGGCGAACCGAAATCTTTGATTTCACGGTGGGGATTAAAAATAAAGTAGGTTGGATTAGGAAATCCAACAGATAAATTTTTGTCAGCATTGCTATGTCTACCTAAAAAAAATATTGTCACCCTGAATATTTGAGTACAAGAGCATTTGAGCCTTGTTTAATCTAATCAAAAATCCATATTTTTCAATGTAGAAAACTATGTAGAAAACATGTTTAAAATTAAAAGTTTTCTACATGTTTATTATTTTTATATTCAACTTTTTTAGTTTTGAACATTTTATCTAAAATTTATCAAAAGTTTTCTACAATTTATCAACAGCATGTATGTTTGATTTAGCAAAGCTTTTCAGAGTTTTCTACAAATATTAAAACACTACTATCATGAAGAATATTATTAATATATTTATATAAATTAATTTGTTATATATAATATAAGTTCTAAAATACTATGCTAACATTCTATAGTTTATTAGTGAGTTAGGCAAAATTTTAAAAATTAGTAATATTTTGTTTTTAATATTCATGTTGTATTTAGCTTAAAAATAGATTATAATATTTTTATCAGATACATTATAGAGGATATTTTTGGATGAAATTGAAAAAGTTATTTTCTGCATTTACATTGACAGAATTGTTGATAGCATTAGCTATATTGGGTGCGTTAGCAGGGATGGCTATTCCTTCTCTTATGGAAGGTTTGCAGAAAAAACAATTAACTCTTCAATTAAAAAATACAATTGCTGGTATCCAACAAATTGCTCATAATCAAATGATTGCAAAAAATACAAAGGATTTGACTTTAACTGATTTTAATTCTCCTGCAAAACTTTTATCTGAAAAGAATTTTCCTATTGTAAAATCTTGCGAAAAAGCTGCAGATTGTTGGACAGAATCTTATAAAAAAATAAGTGGTAATACAGCTTCTACAAGGTATTTGGAAGGTGACAACAGATCTATTATATTGAAAAACGGTGCGATTATTTCTTATGGTTTATCAAATGTTGCAACTAAAGGTTTGCCATCAGATAGTGATGATAGAGATATTGGGATTTTTAGAATTGATATTAATGGTATAGATAAACCAAATATGATTGGTCGAGATGTTTTTTGGTTCTATATATCAAAAAAAGGTAAAATATTGAATCATTCACAAGTAAGTGGTGGGGGTTATAATGAGGCAGATGCTATTGCAGGATGCAAGGCTGAAACCTTTATTACAGCTTGTTTAACAGTTATTCAAGAAAATAATTGGGATATGCCTTATTAAAAATCTTTTGTATTATATAGCTTACAGAAATACTACTTTGTTTCTACCTGAATTTTTTGCGTCATATAATGCATTATCTGCTTTTTGCAAAAATTCTTCTTTATTTCCGATAGATTGGTCGAGCTGGCAAGCTCCAATGCTTACTGTAATATTTATTTGTTGGTTTTGATAGGTCAAATCAAGTGTTTCAATAGTTTTGCGAAATCTCTCCAATGGAATTTCTGATTGTTTTATATCTGTTTCTGTTAAAATTACTACAAATTCTTCTCCACCAAATCTGAATACAGTATCTGTTTTTCTAAAAGTTTGTAATGCGGCATTTGCAACTTCTTTTAATATATAATCTCCGCATGGGTGTCCATAAGTGTCATTAACGGTTTTAAAATGGTCTATATCAAACATTACAAGTGTAAGTTTGTTATTGTAGCGCAAAGCTCTTAGAAACTCTTTTTCTAAAGTGTTATCAAAACATCTTCTATTTGATAAACCAGTCAATTCATCTGTGATAGACAAATATTTTGTTCTGGTATAAATGTAGTTAATTTGTTTGATAACTTCCATTTTGTTTTCTTCCGGAACATCAAAATCTCGGATTATATGTTCGATATTTTGTTGAATTTCATCAAGCAGGGTGTCAGGGATATCAAACTCTGTATATTCTAAATTCTCAACCATAAAGCTCCTCTTATAAGTTACTTTAGCATAAATATGCTGATTTAAATTCTCTTTCTATCACAAAAATATATTCGACAATTCTTGTTTAAAACTTTAATTGTTAAGCTAAAAATTTACAAAACTATACGTCTAAAAATTCTTATTTTTATAAAAACATTAAGTAATGTAAAACTTATGTGTTATACATGTTACTTTTTTAAAAATTTTGGGAATATATAACATGTACACAGACCATTTTCTTTTTCTTTATTTTCTCCTACACACAAACCTTTTACCGAAAAAGCCGTTAGAACACGGCTATTTTTATTGGAAAAATTTATGCTCTGCCATACATATCTTCATAACGAATGATGTCATCTTCTGATAATATATCACCTTTTTGAACTTCAATGATTTCCAAATCTTCTTCAAAAGGATTTTGCAAAGAATGGATGGCTTTTATCGGAATATCAACACTGTGTCCTGGTGATAAAATATGGTCTTTACCTTCCAATACTACTTTTGCCATGCCTGATAATACAACCCAATGTTCACTTCTATGATTATGTGATTGGACAGAAAGTTTTTGTCCGACATTTACGTGAATAATCTTTGTTTGGAAACCTTTACCTTCAGCAATAACAGTGTAAAATCCCCAAGGTCTGTAAACAGTTTTATGAACTTTTTGTGTTCCGTCATGTTGTTGTTTTAATGTTTCATAAATTTGTTTAACTTCTTGGGTTTTATCTTTTTTACAAGCCAAAATTGCATCTTCAGTCTCAATTACAATAGTGTCTTCTAGTCCTATTGTTGCAACAAGTTTAGATGAAGAGTAAACAAAAGAATTTTTTGAATCTTTGTCTAAAACATGACCGACAAATACATTATTATTTTCATCTTTTGGACTAACTTCATAAATTGATTTCCAAGAGCCTAGGTCTTTCCAATCTGATTGAAGTTCAACCATTGCAATATTATCACTTTTTTCCATCAGTGCATAATCTATTGATATATTTGGCATTTTGTCAAATTCAGTGAATGAAATTTTGTTATCTGAACATTTTATATTTTGAAGAATATTCATAATATCAGGGCAATGAGTTTCTAATTCTTTCATTATTGTAGAAACTTTGAACATAAAAATCCCACTATTCCAATAATAATGTTCATCTTTTAAATATGTCAATACCGTTTCATTATCAGGTTTTTCAGTGAATTTGGTAACTTTGTTATCTACTGAATGAATATATCCGAATCCTGTTTCAGGATAAGTTGGTTTTATACCAAAAGTTACTATTTTGCCTTCATCAACGTATTTTTGAGCACTTATTACAGTTTGTTTGAATTTTTCATTTTCTTTAATTAACAAATCTGATGGTACAACCAAAATAGTTTCGTCATTGTCTGAAGTTTCCAAAATATACTTAACGCAAATAGCAATAGCCGGTGCGGTATTTTTTGATAGAGGTTCAGCCAATATTACAGGAGATTCACACAAATCTCCAAGTTGCATTTTTACGTTTGCTTGATGTTTAGAGTTTGTTACACTTATAATTTCTGATGCAGGAATAAATTTGTTAAGCATTTCAAAAGTTGATTGTAATAAACTTTTTTCTGCACACAAGTTTAATAACTGTTTTGGGTATAGCTCTCTTGACAATGGCCATAATCTACTGCCCGAACCGCCTGCTAATATTACTCCAAACATTGTTGCTCCTTCTTTAATCCTTCTCCCTTAACTCTGATTATACTATAAAAAATTTAGACTTAACAATTATTCATACATTGTTAAAAAAACGCAATAATATTGTTTTTTTAGTTTTAATGTTTATAGTTAAGTGTGAAAAAAGAAGGTAGGTAAAATGATTAATCCTGTAAATACTTTCCCTGTGTCTTATAACACAGCTATTCCTAATAATGTTTCGCAAATGCAATCTCAAACTATTCAACAACCGCCTGTCCAAAATCCGAATATGAGCGGTCTTGATGCTTTGGCTGCATATAATCAACCAACTCAAAAAATGTCTGCTCCAAAGCATATTGAACCTGCGTTGCCTACAGTTTTACAGCCTGAAGCTATAAAAGCTATTAAAGGTGAACGAATTTATACATCAACCGGTACACTGGATTCAATTGTATCTAAAGGTGATAATACTAAAACTGTTTATAACATGGATGCAGCAGCACCAAATGATGCTATCAGAAAAATCGAATATTATGACAATTCAACAGGCAAATTGAAATTTGTTCAAGAGAATTTCAATTTAATTGAAAAAGGTAAAATGCCACAAATTAAAGAAACTTCTATTAAAGAATTTGACCAAAATACTGGAAAAATCAAAAAAGAAACTATATATTGTAATGGAAAACTTGATGGTGTAAAAGAATTTGAATATTCACCTGATGGTGGTTTCGAAAAGATTTATGGCGTATATCCTGACGGAAAATCAGATGTTACAGAAATTTGCTACAAAACAAATAGCAGCAGATTAACAGCATTTGATAAAAAAGGTAATGTTGATTATGTCACAGTTAAAGACAGTAACAAAGGAACAGTACAATCTACTCAATACAAAAATGGTGTTCCTGTAAAAATTTCTCAAACTAAGAATACAGTTATACCAAACTCTATAAATAAAAACCCTATGACTGACCCTGATTTAGTTCCGACAAATCCGATAAACTTAGGTTATGACCCAAAAGATGTTCAAGGTGACAAATCTTATTATTCAAACGGTGCTTTAGAAAGTATTACCACAATGACTGATAATGGTGTAGTAATGCACAAATTCAACCCTGACGGAACTTTGTCAGGCATCATGAACCAATCAGGTAAAGATGATAAAACAATAATTTTTAATAGAACATCAGAAGGTCAAAAATATTATTCGGTAGAAGAAAAACTTGATGATGATGTTTATAAAACAACAATATTTAACCAAGATGGCTCAAAAGAAGTTGTTGTAATGGATAATAAAAACAAATCTGAAAAGAATGCAGTATATTCAAAAGACGGAAATCTTGAAAAATATTTTGAATACTCAAAAGATGACAAAATGATGATGGAATTCGATAAACAAGGTAATGTTATAAATATTTATAATTAAAACATTATTGTAGTTGTAAGTCGGCTTTACAAAACCGATAATATTTAAAAGATGCGTGAAAATGCGCATCTTTTTTATTGTTAATATTGTTTAGTTATTTTTAGTATATTTTGATATTTTAGCCAACCTGTTGCTACGTGCTGGACATTATCAATTCTTATTACACTGGCATTAGGTGTGACACCTGCTCTAACCCAGTTTGCAGAGTTTGGTAGCCCACCTGCTTGTACACCTGTTTTTACTTGAACTTGACTTAAAAATCTACAACCGATATTTAAAGATTTGAATAAAACTTTTTTCAAAGTATCGTTATCTGTGCAGAAATAAATTGATGCCAAACCTTCCATTATTGTTCCTAAACTACAAGGCATAATATTGTCTTGAAAAGCTCCAAAATAGCTATTATTGGGGTTTGTAATTTGTTTACTCAATGTTGGAACAGCCATTTGTTCAGCGTAAGCTTTGAAAGTAGCTTTTTCTTCAGGTGTTACAAGATTAGCTTTAAATAACTTTTCAATAGCTAAAACAGACCAGTGGTCAAAAGGTATATCAAGTTCCATCGGTTTTCTAGTTTTTGCTAAATACATAAGAGCTTTTTTTGCTCCATTAAGCCATTTTTCTTGTGGGTCAGCCTCATATAAATAAATAAGTCCCGCAGCAGCTTCTCCTGGGTAGAAAATAGCTTCTGCTTCTTTATTTATTTCATGCTTTTTAAGGTCGTAGTATGCATAAATATTGCCATCTTCATTTTGAAGTGACAATAAGAAATCTCCAAGACCTTGTAAAATTTCAAGTTTTATATGTCCTTCTGATACTAAATTAGACAGAGCACATAGTGCAACACCAGCTGCACCGGATTTAGCTATAGGTATTCTGATTTGTTCTTCTTCCGGTATGGATATTACACAATAGTTGTTTTCAGGTGTTTTTTTGATATATCTTTTTAGAAAATATTTTGATGATTTAATTCTGTCTTCTTTGTATTTATTTACAAGTCCGTATTTCTCATACATGTACATTGAATATAAAACACCTGCATGGCGGAGTGAATTGTATATTGTATTGTCATACCCAAGTTCAGGGTCAACATTTTTGCGGTATTCAAATCTTCCGTTTTCCAGCATATTTCTGTCAATATACCCCATAGACATACCTATTTCGTGGAAATAAGGTAAATCTTTTGTATCTTCATGGGTATTTTTCTTGGCATCTTTATAAAGAATAGACACAAATACTGCAACTATTGTCAAGAAAACTACAGGAATATATGTTGTTGGTGATGATATATCAAACATAGCTTAATTATACCAAAGTATATTAAAATAATAATAAAGCATTTGTATGATTTTTATTGAATTTTGCTCGAGCGTAAAATTAGGCTGATTTTTTAGCCTCGTCTCTATATTGAGCAGTTCCTGGGAATGCATCAGAACCAGTTCTCCATTTTGTAATCATATATTGCATTTTTGGAATAAGAGTTGACAAGAATAATGCTGATGTTACAAAACCTGCACCCCAGTTGATAGCGTTCATCTTTAAGTTGTGATTAGAAACTTTTCTCAATAATTCTTCTGTTATTTCACCACTATTTGATTTCTTAGCTTTTTCAATAATTGATTTAACATAGTCAACAAGTTCTTTTTTGTGAGCGTCAAGGTCGTTTTGTGCAACAAATTTGTATTTTTCCATAAATGTATTGCCAAATCTGTTTTTGAAGAACTCTTGTAAAAATTCAGGATTATTAATGTGACCACCTGTTAAAATGTCTTTTACCTGACCTTCTGTCAATATAGACATGTCTTTAATTTGAGGTTGTAATTTAGACATTTTGTCAGCAACTTGTTCAAATTCTTTAAATTTATTTTCAGGAACAATATTTTTAAGTTCAGTTTTAAATTCGTCAAGAGAAATGATTTTAATCTTGTCACCTGCAAATTTATCTTGAATAGATTTAGGAATTTGGGCATCTTTTTTGCCAAACATGTCTTTTTCAAATTCTTCAACCTTGATAGATTGTTGTTTTTTGTCTTCCATATAGCCTTGCATATATTTGGTTGCAAATTCGCTTGATACAGGGTCAAGTCTTGTACCATTACCATTTTGTTCAAGTTTATTCAACCAAGTGTTCATGTTGTTCATATTGAACATATAGAAGTAAATTGAACTCAAATCTCTGAATAGAATTTCAACTCTTTCGTCATTATTTCTTGCAGAATAAGCTCTGCCTGATGCTGTACCTGCATCAACCGCTAATAGTTTATAGTTTCTGTCGCTTTCAAATTTGTTAGCGATAGAAAGTAAATTCAAACCGAATGATACATCTTTTTTGTCATCTTTGTCATTACTTGATTTTGGAACAAATGTATCCATTGTAGGACGTGGATTGAGTGTATTTATTTGAGGTGTATTATCTTGTAGAGGTTTATTTTTGTGATAAGAACGAGTGATTGCTTGGTTAATTTTTGGTAATACAAAACCTATGAAAGCGTTAGCAATTAATACACTTGAAATAACTTTGACAAATTTGAATCTTGCCATAGTTTTTTCTAATATTTTAGCTCCTTCTTTAGTTCTCTCACTGTGTAAATAATTTGCTAATGGGTTGTGTGAACCATCTTTTGCAATATCAACATTGATATTAGGTAATTTAAGAAATTTTTGACCGAGTTTTTCAAACAGGGCGTTTAGTGCGGTTACACCACCGAGCCAAAAAACAGCACCTGAAAATTCTTCTGTAATTCTTTCTCTGGCCTCATCAAAACCGCCTCTTTTGTAGGCTTGGTAAGTTCTACCGCCTTCAACAAAAGCTTCTAGTGCAATAACCGGCAAAAAACCATCGCTTGCCATTTGTTTTACTATATTTCTTGATATTACATTATTTGTATTTGCTATGGGGATTCTTATAGACATAATTACACTTTCAATTTCAATATTTATTTAATGTTTCTAAAGGTTTATTTTTGCTCCATAATTTCTATATTTTAATATTTTGTTACAAAGATTTATATCTTTTTAGAATACTATGTTACGAAAAGTTAAAGTGGTATAATATTAATAGCAATAAAATTCATGTTCTTGTTTTGAAATTATAGAAGTTGTGGGAAATAAAAATTATGATAAATAATGTTATTGCAAGTAGTGTAAATACAAATTATCAAAACCTATACCAAAATAAAGCCAAAACATATAATCAGAGTTTTGGGCATGGTGATGGTAGTTCAAGCACTTTGACAAAAAAACAAAAAGCGGCAATTTTAGCTTCGTCTGCTGCAGGCATGATTCCTGTTTTGGCAGTGCTTGCAAAATTGAAAGGTTTTTCTTTAAATCCTGCAAAAATTATTAAAACTTCACCAAAAAATTGGGCAATATTCAAGTATTCTCCAAAAGATAAATCAATCCAATTTGAAGAAAAAGAAATTATAGCAACAGCTACAGGTTCTGTAGTTGGTGGTTTTGTTGGCGGTTATTTTATTGATGACAAATCCAACCGCAAAGCTAAAAAACGTGAAGTTCTCAACCAAATTCTAGGTAATGTTCTTGTTCCGGTTGGTTGTGTAGGCTTGGGTTCAAGAGTTTATGAAAAATATGCGAACAGATTGTCTAATCTGATGCCACAATTTAACAGTCCAAAATCTATAGCCAAAATTGCAAATAAAGTTTTGAGAAATATTCCAAATGCATTAGGTACAGTTGCATTTTTGAGTACAGGTATTTATTTAGGTAATAAAGTTTCAAACTTAATTAATGAGAAACTTTATCATAAAAAAGTTGAAAGAAATATAAAAACAAGTGACTTTGCTCCTCACGTAGATGATTTGTGTATGGCAACATCTATGATGAATAAAGAGTCTGAATTTGGTAGCAAATTGGGAAGAATTATTCCGTTAGCATTGCTTGTTCCTGGGTATGAAACAGGTACAGCCCAAGAACATTAGTTTTGAACAAACAAATTGAATAAAAGATAAAAATAAAAGACCGAAATTTTCGGTCTTTAGAAATATGCTTTTATTATGTAAAAAACTTGTTTTTATTACTTTTTAACGTCATCTTTGATTACAATCAAATTGTTCATAATTTTCATTGCGCAAGTAGGAAGAACAACATGCTCTAGGCCATCAGCGATACCGATAATTTTACCTGCACCCAAAACAACTTCTTCACCTTTGTACATGAATTTGTAATCTGTGTCTCTGTCTGAACGAATAGTAATTTTTTCTGCCATTTATTTTCACCCTTTCAATACCGGTTACAATAAGGTATTATACTCTATTTTTACAGAAAAATCAAGTTTATTTATAAGTTTACAACCTATTTCATTTATTATAGTATTATATAAGTTATTAGATATTTTATGGAGATAAAATGGCTAAGGTTAGTGTTATTGTACCAGTTTATAATGTTGAAAAGTATTTAAAAAGATGTTTAGATAGTCTAATAAATCAAACTTTAAGTGATATTGATATCATTTGTATAAATGATGGTTCAAAAGATTCTTCACTTCAAATATTAGAGCAATATGCACAAAAAGATTCAAGAATTGTAATATATAATCAAGAAAATTCAGGACTTTCTGTTGCTCGTAATACAGGATTAGAGCATGCAAGTGGAGAATATATTGGTTTTGTAGATTCTGATGATTGGGTAGATTTAGATTTTTATGAAAAATTGTATAATTCTGCCAAAAATAATAATGCAGATATTGCTGTTGCAGATTTTATAAGAGAGCACCCAAATAAAAAGCCAAAAAGATTAAAACTTAAAGAAGAGAAAATATATACTACTCCTGAAGATAAATTCATGATATGTAAAGTGCATCGTGAAGGTTGTGTTTGGAATAAAATTTATCGCACAGAATTTATAAAATCTATTAATTTAAAGTTTGTGCCTAAAATGTATTATGAAGATAGAGATTTTACAATAAGATCATTGTATTTTTCTAAAAAATTAGTAACAACTCCGAATACTTATTATAGATATTTTGTAAATCCAAAATCAATTGTTAATAAAAGACGGAATTATATTCAAGATGAACATTATATATTAGTAAGACAACAAGTCTTACAGTTTATAAAAGAACATAATATAAAAGTTCCTGATGGATTATATAAAGCTGAAACATACCGATACAAATTTTTTGGAAAAACATTATTTACTATAAAAGAAAGTATTAATAGTAAATATATTTTTCTATTTGGCAAAATTCAAATTTTTAAAATGAGGTTAAAAAATAATGGATAAGATTTCAATATGTTTCTGTATAAATGATAAATATGCTCAATATCTTGGTGTTGTTTTAACATCAATACTTTTAAATAACAAAAAAGAAACATTTAAATTTTATGTTTTATCAAGTGATATATCTGAAGAAAATAAAAATATACTTAACACATTAAAGAAAAAATACAAAAATTTTGAAATATTTTATATTCATATAGATAAAAATCGTTTTAAAAATTTTAAAATAAATATTGATTATATTTCAATAGAAACCTATTACAGATATATTTTAGCTGATGTTATACCTAATGAAGATAAAGTTTTATATTTAGATGTTGATTTAATCGTAAATAATGACTTAAAAGATTTGTGGAATATAAATATTAATGATTATTATTGTGCTGCTGTCAAGGATTTGAATTTTGACACAGAAAAATATAAAAAATGCATTGGCATGAGTGATAATGAAGAATATATAAATGCAGGTGTTATTTTATTTAATTTAAAGAAATTAAGAGAAGATAATATAGCGGAGAAATATTTTAAAAATAACGAAATATATAAAGATAAAATAAAATACCAAGACCAAGATGTTATTAATATAACATTAAGTAATAAAATAAAAATAATTGATAGTATTTATAACTTTACTAGGAATGATAAAACAAAAAACAGGAATGATGCAGTAATAATTCATTTTGTTGGAGCTAAAAAACCTTGGAAAAGTTTATCATTTAATAAGCTAAAGCAATTATATTATTACTATTATATAAGAAGTCCTTATTTAAAAATAAATTCTTTTAATAAATTGTTATTCTTTATTTTTGGACTTATTAAATAGAATTATAACTCAATCATTTTTAAACAACTTGCGCGGTCAACGGTGATTTGTTTACCTTCTTTAAGGTTCTTTATTGAAACTTGGTGTTTCAAAATTTCGTCTTCGCCCAAAATAAACGCGTATTTTGCTAATTTTGATGCTTTTTCCAACTGTTTTGTAAATTTTTTATTGGTCAAATCAAACTCAACATTCAACCCTTGACTTCTCAATTCTTCAGCAAAAACAAATGCATCAACAGGGAAATTTGAAACAACATAACCATCAAGTTTTTTTGTTTCTCTTTTAGGGATTAGAGAAATCAATCTTTCCATACCCATAGCAAAACCTATTGCAGGAGTAGGCTCACCGCCTAATTGACCTACAAGTCCGTCATATCTACCACCGCCTGCTACAGCGTTTTGTGAACCTAAATTATTTGATTTGATTTCAAAAACTGTTCTGTTGTAATAGTCCAAACCTCTTACTAACAATTTGTTTTCGGTATATTTCACACCCATTTTATCAAGGTATAATTTCAATTCGTTATAGTGTTCTGCACATTCTTCGCAGATGAAATCAGAATTGATAATTTCTTGAACTTCAGGTTTTTCAAATATTTTCTTACAAGATTCAACTTTGCAATCTAAAAGTCTTAGTGGATTTTTTTCGTAGCGGTTTTGACAATCTTCGCAAAGTTCACTCAAATAAGGTTTCAAAACTGCTTTTAACTTGTTTTTGAACTCATCTCTACATTTTGGACATCCCAAAGAATTGATTTCAACATCCAAATCATTAAGCCCAAGTTCTTTCAAAAAGTTTACTGCCATCAATATAACTTCCGCATCAGCTGTAGGTTGTTTTATACCAAACATTTCAACCCCAACTTGATGAAATTGTCTTTGACGACCGGCTTGAGGTCTTTCGTAACGGAACATTGGACCGTGATACCAAAGTTTTACCGGTGCAGGTAATCTTGACATACCATTTTCGATATAAGAACGAACAACGCCTGCTGTATTTTCGGGACGTAATGTGATTGAGCGTTCACTTTTTTCAAAAGTGTACATTTCTTTGTTCACAATGTCTGTTGTATCGCCAACACCACGTGCAAAAAGTTCTGTAACTTCAATAATTGGTGTCCTTATTTCTTTAAATCCATATTGAGAAAAAATTTTTTCTGCTTTTTCTTCTACAAAATGCCACATATTAATATCTTGTGGCAAAATGTCTTTTGTTCCTTTTAATACTTTTAAAATCTCAGCCATAAAATGATTATATTCTTTAAAGACTCTTTGTCAAAGGGTGTGTGGAAACAAGTTAAGAATGACACTATATTTCATCATTATAAAAATAAAAAACCGACTTTAAAAAGTCGGTGGTCTATATGAAAAATTTTTAATGTTGTAAAAAAGGCGACACCCAGATTCGAACTGGGGGATAAAAGCTTTGCAGGCTTCTGCCTTACCACTTGGCCATGTCGCCGTATGTATATAATATACGCAAGAAAAACTACAATGTCAAGATTTGTAATCTATCTTGAACTTATCATTTTCTCCATCATATTTTTAGCGGTTTCTAATTGTGTATCGCGTTTTGCTTGGATATCAGTGCGTTTTAGCTCTTTTTTAACATCAGGTTCGATACCTTGTTTATTGATATCATTGCCTTTAGGAGTTAAGTATTTTGCAATAGTCAAATTTATACCTGTTTCATTTGGCAAAGAAATTATTTTTTGCACCATACCTTTGCCATAAGTCCTTGTTCCTACAAGTTTGGCTCTATGGTAATCTTTCATAGCTCCTGAAAAAATTTCGCTTGCACTTGCGCTTGCTCCATCAACAAGCAAAATTACCGGTTTTTCTATATTTACATTGTTATCCTGTGCCATAATATCGTAATGGTAACCGTTTCGACCGACAATACTTACAATTTTTCCTTTTTGAATAAATAAGTTTGAAATGAATATGGCATTTGGCAACAATCCGCCTGTATTTCCACGCAAGTCTATAATCAAACCATCTGTATTATTGGTGTTTTCTAAAGCCTCAAGAAATTCATTAGGGGTTGAATTACTGATAAAACTTGCGATTTGGATATAGCCGATATTTTTATCAATGGAGCTTTTAACGGTTTTTATAGTAAACTCTTTTCTAATAATTTTTTTCTTAATTAATTCTTTTTTTCTCAAAACATCAATATTTACAAAAGTATTAACAGGTCCTCTAACCATATTTGAAACATCAGCAAGTGAATGTCCACTGACTTTTTTGTCATCAATAGCCAAAATTATATCACCGACTTTAAGGTCTGCAAATTGTGCCGGAGTATTGTCAATTACACTGATAATCCTAATTTTACCAGAATCACTGATAATATTAACTCCAATGCCTGAAATTTTTGAAGTTATGGAGCTGTTTTGTTCAGCAAAATCTTCTTTTGTTAAGAATCTGGAATATGGATCGTCCAAACTTGCCAACATTGTATCTATGGCAACTTTTGCATCTTCTTCTGTTTTAATTTTTCCACGATAGTGATTTTTCCACCTAGCCCAAGCTTGTTTATTAAAACTTGGGTCATAATATTCGTTTTTAATAGTTTGCCAAGTTGTATCAAAAAGCTTTTGTGGAGAAACCTGAGAAGTGTTTATTTTTTGTTGTTCAACTTCCAAAAAAGGGTTATGGTTGTTTAAATAAAATGCATTTGCTGCAAACAAAGTCAACGCTGCACCAACAAACAAAATTACCGCTTTAACCCTTTTTCTCATAGTTTTATTTAACATCAAGGATTTTTTATAATCAATACACTTTTTGATAATAAAATAGATTATTCAAATAATTTTACAAATTGTCAAATCCTGGGGAATATGATGGCAAATTCTTATAACCCGAATTTTGCATTACGGCTTTTTTGATATATCTATTTGTATAATTTCCTTTTTCTAAAAGTTTTTTTAATGTGTTTTCCCGCTTAACCAAAGCAAAACCATCTTGGTCGCTTTCAGGATAAATTTTTAAAATATCATCCCAAACAACCGCCTCCATTGTCCAAGCGTAAGTTTCTTCAGCTAGAGAATTAAACTCATCTTGGTGAAGAGCTTCATGAGATAACAAAGCTGCAATAGCTCCTGCCGGTGCTGTTTTATGTTTGTTACTGATATAAATATATAAATTTTTACCTTTTTTCCAACCTAGTGCATCAAAACTTGCATATTTTTCGTTAATTTGTCCCAAATCTCTAAACTCAATTTTTACAGGTTTGCCGGACAAGTTGCTACCTAAAATTGCATTTCGCGAAAACATACCCTTGGTATTAGTTAGCATATCAAGTGCAACATAAAAAACTTCATCTTTTCCGACATCTTTGTATTTTGGAGTAATTTGTCTTACGTATTCGGCTGTATATTTTGCAGGGTATTGATGAGGAACTGTTTCTTGTGGGGCTTGTGCAGCAATGCTACTTGTCGGAAGTGCAAGCGTTATTGCTGATATTATCAATATTTTATTTATAAAATTTTTAACTTCCATTATCTCTTCTCCAATTATGCCAACATAATAGGTATTATATTAATCTTTTAAATAAAATCAAAAGATTTTCGACTGAACTTATTAATTGTTTACTTTTCTGCTAAGTTTTACCAATTCTGAATACATATATTTATATTCATTTGAATCATCAATGCTTTCAGCTTCGGCAATATATTCCAGTGCAGTTTTGTAATCTTTTTTAGCCTTATAAAATTCGCTCATTTTTGTGTAATATTTTGGATTATTCAAGTCATATAAAATTGCACGTTTCATACATTCGATAGCTTCTTCTAAATCATTTGTTTTTTCACGAACTAAAGCCAAATAATAATAACCTTCCGAACAGTTTATATCAAGCGAAATTGCTTCTTGTGCGTATGCTTTTGCGATATCGTAATCACCTTTTAGATATGCAGTTTTTGCGCCCAAAATATCTCCTAAAATATAATTAGGATTAATTTCTAAAATCTTTTGTGCAAGTTCCAAAGCTTTGTCATAATTTTTTTCTTTTATATAAATTTCAGCCAAATCGCTAAGGTAATTAAGGTTTTTCGAGTTTTTGGCAATCATTTGGGAAACAAGTTCTTCAGCTTTATTAAAAATGTTTAGTTCAGTATAAATTTTACTCAACGAACTTTTTGTAAAATCATCATCATAACCTTTTTGAATATTTTCTTCCAATATTTTTTGTGCACCTAAAAAGTCTTTATTTTGCGCCATCAATAAGGCTCTTAACACTCTTGCTTGAGAATATTCAGGATTTATATCTAAAATTGCATCAATTTCTTTTTTAGCTTTTAGAAAATCTTTTTTATCAAAATACAAATAGCTTAATGCGTAGCGATAATCAATGTTTTCAGGGTTTATATACAATGCTTTTTGATAAGCTTTTAGAGCCTCGTCACTCCAACCGTTATAAAAATAAGCGTTACCTAAATTGTAATAATATTTAGAGTTTGATTTATCTAAATTGGCAGCTTTTGAAAAATTCTTGATAGCCTCAATAAAATTCATATTTTCTAAATCAAAAAGTCCTAAATAATTAAGAGTTTCAGGATTTGTTGAGTTTTTTCCGATTTTTGAAAATATTTCTTTTGCTCCATCAAAATCATTTTCGTCAAATTTTATTCTGCCTTTTAATAATAAAACCTCTTCATTTTCTGAATCGCAATCAGCTAGCAACTCTTGAGCTTTTTCTTTCTCTCCGTGTGAATATAAAGCTTTTGCACATTCTAATTTAACATCTGCTGTAAAATATTCAGAATTTTTATAGTTATCAATTTCACAAAATAATTTTAAATTAACCAAAACTTTGATTAATTCTTTTAAATTTTCACTGCTATGTTCAAGTTTGAATAAATTTTGAGAAAGTTCTAAAACTGCATTATAATCACCTTGACGTTCTTTGATTGTTTTTGTTAGTTTTAAACTGTTTATGTGGGAAGGGTTGATTTGGAGTGCTTTTTCCAAATATTGCATAGCTCTTTGATAGTTGTTTAACAATAAATAAAGTTCACCAATTTGGGATAAAATCTCAACATTGTCATTTTCGATTTCCAAAGCTTTATAAAGCATTTCTATTGCCGGTTTATAATTTTTTGATTCCCTCAGTTCAAATGCTTGTTTAATATATTCAATACTTTGCAAATTTTCCATAATTAAGCCCTATTCTTCTACAACTTCCGGTGGAATATAAATGTTTTCCTGTGCCGGTTCTACTTCTTTTTTATGTTTTTTGAAAGAAAAATTTTTCATTTTAAATTTTTTCTTTTCTTGTTTAGGTTCTTCAACTTTTTTATTTATTATAACAAGAACTTCGTCTTCTCCAGCCATTTTGAGGTTATTTCTGGCAATTCCTTCAAGGCTGTTATCAGAGGTGACCACTTTTCTTTCTGTTTTCAAATCTTGATTACGCATTTGAGCTTTTTTCAAAAGGTTTTGAAGAGTAACCATTTTTCCTTGATAAGAGATAATTTTGCCAACATTTAATATTGCGCCGTAACCAATTTGAATAAGACAAAAAATCAATACTATAGTGAAAAAAGAATAATAAAATCCAGTTTTTCGACTATGTCTGTTATTCTTTTTTTTAGTTTTGTTTGTTCGATTTTTGTTTTCTGACTCAGATTTTTCCATCGCCAATATTATATCCCTCTCGACACAATTATAAACAAAATTTTCTTATCATACAAATTTTTATTTATAATTTTACAATTTGAATTTTGCGCTCACGCTGAATTTATTTTTAGGGGTTCTTCCATCACTATAGCGGGTTTGACTTGCGGCAATATCAAAAATCAATCTGTCTTTATCTTTATCTCCAAACGGATTTATTGACAGTGAAACTGCCATTTTTTGACGTTCTTTAGAAATATCTGCTGATAATGATTCGCTCAATGTAAAATATTGATTTAGTTTTAGTGATGGTGAGAAATAGAAATTGTCGTTATAATCATGATTTGTTGAATTGATTGTTTTGACATAAGCTGTGCTGACAGAAAATTTCTTTGTAAAATCATAACTTGAAAAGATACCTGATGATTGTTCAAGTTCTGCATAAAAAATTTCTTGACCATACAAAGCACCTGCTTTGAAATTTCCAAACTGTTTGTATTTTGAATTTGTCCAAGGCGAAACACTGTATTCGGGGGCAGTATAGCTGAAATAATTACCCTTTTGCGGTGTTACTGTTAAATTACTGTAGTCATTTTTTGTAAATTTTTCAGGCTTTTTTATTTTAACTTTGTTTACTTTACTATCAGTATTTGAATTATCCAAAGTTATTGTGTTATCTTCATCTTCGTTATATTCTGCATAACCTTGCAATACATCAGAATACATATCTGTGATTTCATAATTTTCATCATTTTCGTTATCTTCTGACAAATCTTCTTCTTCTCCTGAAGTATCTGCTGTTACATCATCTGATACAATGTCACTTTCTTCAGGTGCAATAACTTGCAAATTCTCATCATCATTTTGAATTTTACTTGCAAATGTTTGAGTTTTTATTTCAGAAGAATTTTCGTTGTCTTCCGGAATATGGTAAACAAAAATTTTCGGCAAACTATTATCCTGCATTTGTTTATCTTGAGCAGATTTTGCATTGCAGGGTAGAATTGCAAAAATTAAAAATATAATAAGTAAGCCGACCCTCTTCATAACAACATATTACAATATTTTTATTATTTCATCAAGATATCTTTGATACGTGTATTTTGTGAAACAGGTATGGCAAATTTTTAATATATTGAAACACCTTGACAACCTTGTTTTTCTATGTTAATATGTGTGTGGGGTAAATGTATATTTATAAGTCTTATCATTTGATGAGACTTTCTTTTTCTCTATAAGGGAAATTTATTGTTTTTTGTTATGCATTATTTTCTATATATAAATTTGTCAGTATATAAAAGCAACGCGCAGGGTTTATACCTTGCGCGCTTTTGTTTAAAATTTAGTTAGGTTAAATTACTCAACATATTCTTCTAAACGTTTTTTACGGTTAGGATGACGTAATTTTCTTAAAGCTTTTGCTTCAATTTGTCTGATACGTTCACGAGTAACACCGAACAATTGTCCAACTTCTTCCAATGTTCTTTGGCGACCATCGTCCATACCAAAACGTAATCTCAATACATCACGTTCACGTGGAGATAATGTACAAAGAACTTCTGCCAAATCTTCTTTCAAAAGTTCTGATGCAACCATTTTTACAGGAGCATCTGCTTCTTTATCTTCAATAAAGTCGCCCAAACGAGAATCTTCTTCTTTACCGATTGGAGTTTCCAATGACAAAGGTTCTTGAGCAATTTTAATAATTTCACGAAGTTTTGGAATAGAAACATTCATTTCAGCTGCTAATTCATCTTCGGTTGGTTTTCTTGAAAGGTCTTGAGCAAGTTTTCTTGTAACTTTTTTCAATTTATTGATAGTTTCAACCATGTGAACAGGAATTCTGATAGTTCTTGCTTGGTCGGCAATTGCACGAGTAATTGCTTGTCTAATCCACCAAGTAGCGTAAGTTGAAAATTTAAAACCTCTTTCGTGGTCAAATTTTTCAGCTGCACGGATTAAACCTAAGTTACCTTCTTGAATTAAGTCTAGGAATAACATTCCACGACCAACGTATTTTTTAGCGATACTTACAACTAAACGTAAGTTGGCTTGAACTAATTTCCTTTTTGCAATTGCTCCAGGAGTGCCGCCTTCTAAAATCTTTCTTGCAAGTTCAATTTCTTCGCTTGCTGATAACAATTTAATTCTACCGATTTCACGTAGATATAATCTTACAGGATCGTCAATAGCAACGCTTTTTGGCAATTCCATATCACTTTGGTCAGTTTCATCAGAGTTGTGAATCATATAGATATCTTCTGCATTAACTTTGTCACCCATCTTTGATGTAACAATATCTTCAATGTTGTCAGTTGAAATGTCAACATTCATATAATTAATCGCATCATGTTCAGAGTCTAAAACTGAATCCTCATTGATGTCATGTAAATCCATTGATTCATCTTCCATTACGCTGACTACTGAGGAGCTTGCTTGTCTTTTTTTTGTCATCTAAAATTTCTCCGATTTTTGTCTATTTTTCTTTATTTTATCTCTAAGTTGTATTTGAAATTTAAGGGCTTCGGGACTGTCATCGCTAATCCCTTTGTATAAACTTTTAATATGTTCAGTTTCTTTAACTTGTCTGCAATGATTGATTTTTCCAATCGTTTCTTTTATCACACTTTCAAAATCTTCTTCACTCAGACCTTTATAAACTTCTGCTGTTGCAATCAACTCGGGCAGTACTGCCTGAAGTTCAGGTTTATCAACAAATTCAGTATATAAATGTTCAATTAATTCCTTCACATTATTTACGGTACATATCAATTTGTCAATTGTAGATTTTACATTTATTAATATTTCGTCTTCAAATTCGACGCCGTTTATCATTTCATTGATTTGAGTAAATGTTAAGGGACTGTCTGCTACTAAAAAAACACTCAATAAATTTTTTTGCGCTTTTTGCATAACAGAACGTTTTTTTGTTACATTCTTAATAATTCTTTCAGCTTGTGGAATATTAGCTCTCTCAAATACTCTGATTTCCGTATTTATTGCTTGTGGGTCTATCCCAAGTGCTTGTGCAACCATATCAATGTATTCAGAACGAATAATTCTATTTTCTATTTCTGCCAAAATTGGTATGATTTGCTTTATATATTGCGCTTTTTCTTGTGGTGTTGTGTATTTTTCTTTTTCTTTCAATATATTTTGCAATTGAAAATCGATGAATAGTGGTGCGCTTTCCATATACATTTTATACGCGTCTGCCCCAACAGAACGTACAAATTCATCTGGGTCTTTGCCTTCCGGTGGCGCGATTACACGAATTTCACAAGCATACTTATCTTTGTCGGAAGATACGTAACTTTCATCAAATTGTTTAATATCTCCCAAACCTTTGAATACGTCACGAATAATTTGTGCTCCGCGAGCAGTTGCTTTTTGACCTGCTGAATCTGTGTCAAAAGACAGATAAATTCTTCTTGATTTTGTATATCGAGAAAGTAGTTTTACGTGGTCTGTAGTCAAAGAAGTTCCGCAAGATGCCACGCAGTTTTCAATTCCGTGAGCTTGGGATGAAATTACGTCAAAATAACCTTCCATCAAAATAACCGCGTCGTCAGCTTTTATTGCATCTTTTGCTGTATACAAGCCGTAAAGTAGTCGGCTCTTATTATATATCAATGAATCAGATGAATTTAAGTATTTTGGATTTTGCCCTTCTTCAAGTGCCCTTGCTCCAAATGCAACAAAATCACCATTTTCATTTTGAATAGGAATGATTACACGGTTGCGGAAACGGTCAATATAACCGCCTTTGTCACTTTTAAGGATAAGTCCTGCTTTTTCTAAAATTTCATTAGAAAAATCTTTTCTAAGTTCATCATATAAAGTTGTGTAATTTTTAGGAGCAATTCCAAGATGGAATTTTTTTATAATATCTGTGCCTATTCCACGTTTTGTCAAATATTTTAGTGCAATTTCCGCATTAGGGCTTTTTTCACGCAACAACAAATCATGATAAAATTCAGCAGCAACCATTGTAGCTGTCATCATTTGTTCTTTTACTTCCTTAATAGAAGTACCATTATTGTTATGGTGAGATGTTGGAACTTCAAAACCGTATTTTTCGGCAAGTTCAAGAATCAAGTCTTTAAACTCAATATTTCGAGTTTCCATTATGAATTTTAGAGCATCACCTGCTGCACCGCAACTGAAACATTTGTACATCCCCAAGTGCGGAGTAACGCAAAAGGAAGGTTTTTTATCTTTGTGAAAAGGACAGAGTCCCCAGTATCTGTTTCCTTGTTTTTTTAGAACAACTTGTTCGGAAACGACTTCCACAATATCCAAGCGGTCTTTAATTTTTTGTACTAATTCATCCCACGTGCCAGCCATACTTAAATTGTAGCATTAACATGATTTTTGGAAAATATTTTGATGAAATATCGTATGTTAAGTGGATGGGAGTCAGAAGGCAGGAGGGCAAGAAGGTAAGGGGTCTGATTATTTAAAAACTCTAACTGTACAAATATAACAATTGTCATGATGAACTTGTTTCAGCATATCAAATAGAACATGTTATTATTTTATAATCCCTTATTCTTCTTGCATAAAGAAGTCTAAAATTGGTTCGTTGTACCTGTTATCGATTGCACTATACGGAAAAATCTCTCCACCAAACTCTTTTCGTACATGTGCTAATGCACTTTGTACTTTGTTTTTAGAAATGCAGTCAATCTTGGTTACAACAGTGATTATTGGTAAATCATAAGCCATAACCCATTCGCGCATTTGATAGTCGTTTTTTTGTACTTCATGGCGGCCATCAACAAGTTGTACAAGGTATTTTATTTGTTCACGTTTTAGTAAATATTCTTCCAAATATTTTTGCCATTTATTTCTAGCTTCAATTGAAACTTTAGCATAACCATATCCTGGAAGGTCAGCTATCATGAATTTTTCAGAAAAATTGAAAAAATTAATTAATCTGGTTTTTCCGGGAACATTGGATGTCCTTGCAAGTTTTTTATTATTGGCTAAACCATTGATAAATGATGATTTGCCGACATTGGAGCGTCCGAGTAGCGGAAATTCTGGCATATTAAAATCTGGACATTGGCTTAATTTTTCAGCACTGATTATAAATTTTGCGTTTAAGTTTTTCATTTCGTTGTCGCTTTCTCTTTTGCGGCTTTCAATTTTTGTTTATATAAAACCGTTTGGAATAAGTTACACATTTTGTCGTTATTTACTACGGTTAATTGAGTTTTGTTGTTCACAAAGTCAATATTGAATGATGATTCTTGATTGAAAATATTTGCTTGAATATTTACAATTTGAAACAGCCCCTCAGTTAGAATACTAAGAGGCTCTCTCAAAAATGTTTCAAATGTTTTTCTGATATCAAATTTTTTCTTCATATTGAAAACTAGATTTTTTGTTGGAATACTTGGATTCTTTGAAGAACAGCATTTTTATCAGATGCATTAGGTGCTAATGCTAAGTATTGGGTGTAATATTTCACAGCACCTTGGTAGTTTCCTTCAGCTTCATAAGATTGAGCTTTCAACTTAGCAATAGACGGAGCATTGTGGTAGAAGTCGATTGCTCTGTTGCAGTATTCAATTGCTGATGCAAAGTTACCTTCTTTATATTGGCGAAGTGCAATTTCAAAGAATTCGTTAGATTTCATTTCGCAAAGGTCAATATAGTGAATACCGTTTTCGGCAATTCTGTTGTCAGGGTCTGACATCAACACTTTTTGAAGGGCTTTTCTTGCTGTTCTGAATTGTTTGTGTTGAACAAGAATTTCTGACAAGTACAATTCATCGTCAATGCTACTAGCAAAATTGATAGCGTTTTCAAAAGTGTAAACAGCATCTCTTTCTCTACCAAGTGAAAGATATGCTTCTCCTTTGATAACTGTATCCATCAAACTATTGCTTGCTGATTGTACAATATAATTCAAGTTGTCTTGTGTCAATTCCATCTGGTGGGTAATTTTGCCCAATTTGATTTTTGCAAGGTGAAGTTTCAAATCATTTGGAGTTCTTTGAATAGCTTCATTTACATAGTCATAAGCAAGATACACATCTTTGTTTGTTGTGAAATCTTTACTGTCAGCAGTATCTTTTGACATTTCATAATATGTGTTTGCCAAACCAATGATTGCATTGTTGTTATAAGTTGCATCACCCAATAATCTTGAATAGTATTCAAGTGCTTGTTGGTATTTTTTAGTTTCTAATGACATATTAGCAACTCTATAAATACCTTCTTTGTAGTTAGGGTTCAAGATGATTGCTGTTTTTAATTCTTCCATAGCAAATTCATGGTCAGCTCTTCTTTCGTAAACCCCTGCCAAATTGATGTATGGACGAGAGTTTTCAGGCTTAACATAAATAGCTTTTTTGAATGAATTAATTGCAGCAGGTTGGTTACCTTGTTTCAAGTACAATTCACCTTGCAAGTTCCATGCAGGAGATGAATTAGGGTTGATGTGTAAAGAGTGGTTCAACCAAGTCAATGCCTTTGTATAATCACCACGTCTTGCCTCAACTTGACCCATGTGATACATAGATGTTGGGTTGTGAGAATTGCATTTGATTGCTTGCAAATAATATTTTTCAGCTTGATCCAAATCACCATCTAACATTGCAACGTTACCCAAATTATCATAAGCCGGTGCAAAGTTAGGATTGTTTTTCAATGCAACTTTGAATAAATCTTGAGCATCTTTTTTGTTACCAAGTTTCAATGTTGCAACACCCATAGCATTATATGCTTGGTAATATGTACTGTCTAAACCAACAGCAGTTACAAATTCTTTAATTGCAGCATTTGACAAGTTGTTGATATTTTTGATGTATTCAACGTCAGAAGATGTTTCACGCATCAAATATACTAAACCTTGAGCATAGTGCAATTCAGGTTTGTTGGGATATTTTTTTAACAATTTGTCTAATTCAGACTGTGCAGGCGCCAATTTCCATTGTTTAGCTTGCGAAATCAATTGTAAAGCTTTAGCATCCAAATCATTAGGGTTTTTGCTAAGAATTTCTTTCAATCGTTGGTCAGCATCTTCATAATTGTTATATTCAATCAATCTGCTAATATCAACATAGCTTTTAGATACTTGAACTTTTATAGGGGCAGCAAACGCATGAGGTGCACAAAGAATACAAGATGTTAAAATCATCGATGTAACTAACAATTTTTTACAATTCATGTTTTCACCTACTTTTTACTTAATAACTATTCTAAATCTATAAAAATATTGTATAATAGTTGCAGGAAAAAAGCAACAAGGTTAATATATGGCACTAAACGCAACATCGAAAAAGGATTTAGAGGATTTTAAAACATATATTTTGGTTGAAAAAAACTTTTCGCAACATACAGCAAAAGCTTACTATGCCGATATTTTAGCGTTTTTGATTTGGCTTGATGAGCAGATGTGTGAAGAAGTTACTTTTGCAAAAGTGAGAGAATATTTGCATTTTATTCAGATTTTTAACTATAAAAAAACAACTATCGCAAGAAAGATTGCATCCATCCGAACCTTTTATAAATATTTGCATAGAGAGCATAAAGTCGAAAATAATCCTGCGGAAAGTTTAATTTCCCCCAAACGACCGAAGTCGTTGCCAAAATTCCTCACAATGGATGAGGTCGAACAAATTTTGAGTAACATAAATATTGATACTCCTGCAGGTTATCGAAACCGTGCGATATTGGAATTGCTTTGGGCAAGCGGAATGCGTGTTTCTGAATTGAGCGGATTGAATTTTGGCGACCTTAATCTTGAAAATAATGAAATTACAGTTTTTGGTAAAGGCGCAAAAGAACGTATAATTTTGATTACAGACAGAGCAAAATCTTATCTTCAAGGTTATATAGATAGTGCAAGACCACTAATTGCAAAAGGTTATACGCTTGAACCGATAACTGACACAACTCCAGTGTTTATCAATAAAACCGGATTTAGACTGCAAACAAAAATGATTAGAAATGTTATAAACGACATTGTAGAAAAAATTGAACTTCCTAAAAAAGTAACTCCACACATGTTTAGGCATAGTTTTGCAACCCATTTAATAGAGAATGGTGCAGATTTGAGGGTTGTGCAAGAGCTTTTGGGGCACGCAAGTATTTCTAATACACAGATTTATACCCATATTTCTATGCAGCACATGAAAGAAGTCTATAACGAAACTCATCCGAGAGCATAGTCTGCAATTGACTACCACTGATAAATATGTTAAAATAGACTTATAGAGTTTGGTTTATTGGATTGGTGAATATGAATTTTAATATTAAAAAATCTGCGTTTACACTATCAGAAGTTATGTTGACACTATCTTTGATAGGCTTTTTGGCTACAATGACACTTTCAACGGTTGGTTCATCAGTTCAGCAAAGAGCTAGACTTTCAGAGTTTAGGGCAGCGTATTCAAAAATGGCTGCGACTTTGAAAAACATTACGCTTGATACCGGAAAAATTTATAATTGCTATGAATGTCCGACTGATGATGAAAAAACATTAAATGGTTTGTCAGTTCCAAGTTGTACTGCAAAAAATCTTGCAGGTGATGATAATGAAGAAAAAACACTTAACGGTGATAGTTGTAACTCTCTAATGGGTACATTTGTACGTTCTTTGGGTGCTACCCGTTTTTGTGAAAACGATCCAAAAGGTGAAGGTTGTTTGCCTGATAATTATCCTAGTCCTGGAGATGCAGAATGTTTCCAAAATCTGAATTCAGGACATGCTTATGTACTTGATAACAGTATGATTATCTTTGATGATGCGGGCAGTTCAATGACATTGTTTGCAGTTGATATCAATGGGCGAAAAGGTCCAAATAAATGGGGACAAGATATTTTTACTTTTTCAACAAAAGTAACTGAGTCTGTTGAAAAAAATGGTAAAACTTTTGTAAAAGAAATTGGGATTTTGCCACCAACTTCTTGCCTTCCAGGTAAAGCAGTAGGCTATGACCCAAATGCAAGACAGGCTCATACTCCATCATCTATGTCTACTGACCAAATGTTAAAAGCATCTGCAAACTTTAAGCATAGATAAATCCCAAAGGTCAAGAAGGCAGGATGGCAAGAAGGCGAGCTTTTTATTGTCATTATGAAAGCTTAGAAAATTTGTGTGAAATATGAACAGAACACATAATTTTGTGCTATTCAGAATCTATAACTGAACACCTCATCTCCCACAAGAGGCAAGGGAACATGTGTCACTCTGAACTAGTTTCAGAGTCTCAAATATAACAAATTAAACATAAGAAAAATCTGCGTTCAATTAGAGATTCCGAAACAGTCTTGGATTATTGGCAGTTCGGACGGCTCAACGCAGTCCTCACTGGGACATGCTGGGTTCACTCCGTTCACACGGCGCACTTGCCAAAATTCGCAGTTCGGAAGGACAATATCTATTTGGTGGTTTTGTTCAACAGCAATTTCCTTACATAACCAAACTACAAGTCTCGTTAAACATTAGCATGTGGAAATCTGCGCTAGTCATATTCGGATGTTTTTTCATAAATTTCAACACATCAAATTTTGCAAGGAATTTATCAAGCTTTTGGATAACCTTTTCATTCCCTTCATTTTCAGATTTCAATTTGGCAATATAATTATATGTCATTGAGCGAACTTCATCCTCTGTCAAAACAGGAAGTTCTCCAATACTTACTTCGTCATTGTCATCATCTTCCAAATATTTTTTCTCTTCCTCTTGACGTTCTTGTTGATGTTGATGCTTTTCTTGACCTGTTGAGATAGCAGACTCAATTCTTTGTCCAAAAGGATTGTTTATTGAATTAAACATATAAAAACCTCATGTTTATACCATGTGTATTACATGTCGGCAAAGATTGAAAAAACTTTAATAAATTCAAAATGACAATAAAAAGCTCGCCTTCCTGTCATCTTGCCTTCTATCCTTCTAATTACAAGCTTTCGTAATATTCTTTTAAAATCTTTGTATCAGTTTCAATATTTGGACTTTCACAAACAAGAGCGCCTTTTACATCAAACTCTTTCAAAGCTTTCAGTAAATCTTTGTAATTCATATCTGAGTCTTCCAATATCAGGTGACATTTTTCGCCCTTTTTAGTATATTCAATTCCTGCAAGGTGTGCGTGGAAGTTTTCCAATGCAAATGTGCCAAGTTCTGTGCCTATTCTGTCAAGAACCTTGCAAAATTCGTCATAGGTGTTGTATTCACCGGCTGTTCTTGCGTGGATATGCGAAAAATCAATACAAGGGAGTACTTGCTCAAACTCTTTTGACAAGCGGATAATTTCCTCATACTCACCCCATTGTGAGGCTTTACCTGTTGTTTCAGGACGAATCCACATTTTTATATTATTTTTTTCAAGAGTCTCTACGATTTTTTGAGTTTGAGTTTTTACTTGTTGATAAACTGTTTCCTTATCTCCACCCAAGTAAAATGCAGCATGATAAGTTATACTATAGCCACCAAATTCAGAGGCTGCTGTTGCGGTGTCTATAATTCGTTGAACACTGGCATCAACTTTTTCTTGTTCCTTAGAATTAAGATTGATATAAAATGGTCCATGTGCTGTCAAAATAAGTTTTTTTTCTTTTGCTGCGGTTTTCAAAAATGAACGAGTTTCATCAGACATTCTAACTCCATGAACAAACTCAACTTCCAGACCATCAAGGTTCATTTTAGTCAATACATCAAGGGCTTTAGGGTATCCACCTTTTCCTGTTACAAGTGGCATACCGGCAGTTAGAAAATTCAATTTGTCTATATTATAAAAGTTTTGCATAAATATCCTCCTAAAAATACTGCCGCAATTCCCAAAACAAGACTTGCTGCTATATAAATCGATGCTTGAACGTAATGAGAATTTTGTATCATTTCAAAAATTTCAAGCGAAAATGTACTAAATGTTGTCAATCCGCCACAAAATCCAACAGTCAAAGCTAATTTTAGGTTTGTTGGTATTTGAGTTTTTTCAATAAAGAATATGTATAAAAAGCCTAAAATTAAACATCCTACAAAGTTCACGCAAAATGTAGCAGCAGGTAAATTTGTTTTTAGAATGTGCAAGTATAATATTCCGACTAAATACCTTGCAACAGCACCAATTCCGCCACCGAGAAATATTGAAAAAACATTTAACATCTACACTTTAACCTTAATCAAATCTTCTAAAATGTCGCAGGCTTCTGAAACAAATTTTGAGCAGTGTTCTTTTCTTGCACTGCCTTCTAAACCTGAACTCAAAACTTTACAACAAGTTACTCTGTTTAATTTTACAAATCGTTCAACCAGTTGAGCTGCTTTTTCACGTGCAAAAACGTTGTTGTTAAATCTGTTATTTCTGCCAAAATTATACCCTAAAACCATTTGTGCTGCGCTAACCGCACCGCAAATACAACCTGATGACATTCCGCCAGAAAACGTTGTTGCACAAGGTAACAAGTCAGGAGAGCATATTCCTTCATCTGCGCAAGCTTGAATTATACTTTCAGAACACGAATATCCGTTTTTGAAATATTTTAAAGCTATATCTTTTAGCATTGAAAATCCTTTCGTTTTATTATTTTAATTCTTCACATAAAAATTAGCGGTTGTCAAAATTTTTGTCGGATTATCCCTTGAATAAACCTTCATTAGGTAAGCTCCTTTTGTATTAAATACAACATAATCTGTGAAGTAATGGGTTTGTTCATCTCTTAATTTTACACGTTTACCCCAAACTAATTCATAACCGAGTCGTTCGTCAGAATCTCCACCAACTTTTAGAATTTGGATTAACAAAGATTTTGCCTCTATAGGTTTTGGAAGTGTTATAAGGTAGTAAATTCTTTCACCTGTCGCAAAAACATTCGTATTACTTGGTGAATTAATTGTATCTATCGTGAACGGATGTTTGTTGAACAAAACAAGTGATTGCTCATTATTGCAGGCGCAAGTAAATACAACCAAAAATATTGTAATTATGAATAAAAATACTTTTTTCATATCGTTATTGAAGTTGTTTGATTTGAGCTTGAACAGTATTAATCATTTCATTGTCATTGTTATGTTTGATGAACAATTTGTAATTTTTGATGGCATCTGACTTTTTGCCTTGAGATTCTAAAGCTCTGCCAAGTGCATAATATGCGTATCCGAAATTGTAATCAGAATCAAGTGAAATTACCTTTTCAAAACTCTTTTGAGCCTCGATGATATTGTTTTCATTTGCATAAGCCAAACCTAAATTAAACCATCCGTCGGTATAATCAGGGTTTACAATGATAGATTTTTGATAGAAATTAACAGCCTTTGTGTTATCTTCTTTCAGTTTATAGATATTACCGATTTTTAGTAAAGTAATTGCATCATTTGGAACAATTTGTAATGCGTCTTGATAATTCTTTATAGCAGCATCGTAATTGTTGCTTTTGAAATTTTTATCACCTTCTGTAATTAAATCTTCGTTTTGTTTCATTATTATTGCAGAAGATTTTACAACAGGTGTTTCTTGTTTTTTTGAAGTTGCGGTGGTTGTAGAACTGTCAGCACCGTCAATTGTGATATTCACTGCAGAGATTTCACCTGTATTTGGTGCAACTTTTTCTACCGTTGTTTTTGGGCTATATAGTGATGAAATAAAATCGCTATATTCTGCTGAATATTGTGTTTTATCAGGGTCAAGCGAAATTGCTTTTTCGTAATTTTCAGAGGCTTTTGTATTGTCACCCTGTGCACGGTAGATTTTTGCAAGTCCGTAATAGGCATAACCATCAGCATATCCGTCTTTCAATGCTGTTTTGATATCATCCATAGCTTCTGTGTAGTCTTCAAGCTCAATAAGTTGATGCGCTCTTGAAACCAATGCATCATTCAAATTGTCTTTTACGGTTTTATCGCTTTTTACAGTTTGAAGTTCTTTATATAAAACGATTGCATCTTGGTATTTGTGAAGAGCATGAAGAGCTAATGCTTTGTTAAATTTAACATTGTAATCATCAGGTTGAACCTTCAAAATTTCATCATAATATTTGATTGCATTTGTGTAATCTTTTCTGTTGTGATAACAAAACGCGATATCTTTTTTGATACCGATATCATTACCATCTTTAGATGCTGCAATAAGGTAATTTTCTAGTGCTTTATCCATATTATTCAATTCTTTGTAAATTGCTGCGATACGTTTGTACCCATTTACATCATTTGGATAAGCTTTTATGTACATATTGTATTGTGCAATTGCCTCTGTATTTTTGTTCATGTCAGAAAGCAAATTTGCATAATCAAGTCTGACAGTGTTCAAATTAGGAACTTTTGCCAAAACAAGTTGATATTGTTCATAAGACAAATCGTTTTTTCCTAAATCTTGATATGCTTGAGCCAAGCCTAAATGAGCAGAGTTGTTGTCAGAATCAAGTGCGATAGCTTTTTCTAACATTTCTGCGGCTTTTTCAGATTCGTTTGTATTTAACAATGCAATACCGTATTCTGAGAAGTTTTTAAATGATTCAGGATTTTTGTCATAAATGATTTGATATTGTTTTGAGGCATTTTCATAATCTTTTGTTGCGAGATAAGCTGATGCCAAATTTTCTCTTGACTCAGTGTGTTGAGAATATGTTTCTAAAAATGCATTATAATTTTTGATTGCATTAGTATAATCTTTCAATTGGTACTGCGCATTTGCAATATTGTAGTAGTTGTATTTATATTCCGGAAAAATATCCAATGCCTTTTCATAAGCTTGAAGAGCATCTTTGTATTTGGCTTGAGTTTCGTAAATGCTGCCAATACTGATATAAATAAACGCATCATCCGGTTTTAATTCGATAACTTTTTTATATGTTGCAAGTGCCTTGTCGGTATCGTCTATTTCTGAGTATAGCCCCGCAAGTTTAGTATAAATCATTGAATCCCCACCTGAAACTTGAATAGCTTGTTCAAGTTTTGAGATTGCAGCTTTCAAATCTTGTTGATGTTCCGCACTGCAAGCCTCTTGATATAAAGTACTTGCTTCTGGAGACATTTGCGCAATTGCTGGTGACATACCTAAAAATAGTGTTGAAACCAAAATACTTGTTAATAGCGATTTTTTTATTTTCATAACTCCTCAAAAATTCCTTATTTTATTTGGATATTACCACAAAAATTACACCTGTGTAAAGCTGTCAGAGTATATTTTTTTGTTGAGTAAAATCTCTGCAGTTTTAATGATATTTTGCTCCCTAATACTAGTTTTGTCAAACTTAATTTCGTTAATATCTTCAAAGTTTTGAACCATGTTGGCAAGGTTAAAATATAATCTGTCAACTGGAGTTTCAGGTGTTTGAGATTCAAGCATATTTAAAATTCTCACCAGCTCTACATCTTTAGCATCAAGAATTATTGCATCCAGTCCTGCACCAAACGCCAATGTCGCGTAAACTTGGTTTATCATAGGGCGCAAGTTTTTGGGACAGCCGTTTGAAATGTTTGACAATCCGATAACAGTGTTGACTTTAGGTTCAAAACTTTCTTTAATCATTTGAATAGTGTTCAAAGATTCCAAAGCTTGAGATTGGTCGGCACAAATTGGTAAAATTAGAGGGTCAAAGTAAATTTTGTCGCTTTCAATTCCTTTTTCCATACATTTTTCGTAAATTTCAAAGACTATTTCTAATCTTCCATCAGCGGTTTTTGGTATTCCTATTTCTTTTGATAGTGCAAGTGCAATTAAATTACTGTTGTATTCTGCAGCTAAATCTGTCAAAACTTCTAATTTTTCGCTATCTTTTGAGGTGCTGTTGATAAAACTTTCTGACGGATTTTTGACAAGTTTCATACCCTCGACAAGCGTTTGAACATTTGTCGAATCAAGTGAAAGATTTTTGTCTTGTGCAAGTGGGATAAGCCAATCAAAAATCTTATCAAGCTTTCCACGAGCCGGTCCAATGTTCAAATCAATACAGTCAACATTATTTTGTATTTTTATCAAATTTTTAACAAAATTTTCGTCTCGATTTTCCAATGCTTCACGTACTGATTTTGAGATTATATGTATATTTTCTCCGATAAGTTTCATATAAAAATACTACCACAAAAATCCCAAAATTTTGTCATAAAAGTGCTTATTTTTATATTTATTTCAGCTAAGTTTAAATAAACAAAATTCCTTAATAAAATTTTACAATTAAAATGCGCGTATATTGGCAAAAAATATTTTTATCATGACTTAAAGCTAGAAAAACCTTCAATTTCATGTTATAATATAGCAGGTTCTTGAATGATTTTTTAATGTGTAAAGGAGTAGGTCTATGGCAACAGTAATTTCTGAAAATGAAACAAAAAAAGTTAAGTCAAAATTTACCGATGAGTTTGAAACTTATTTAAAATCTCAATGCACAAAAACAACTTTCAATGGCAGTGAGTTAGAATCTTTCTCTTGGTATAAAAAAGTCCTAGGGCTTGTTTAAGAGACTTAATATCTAAAAAAAATGCAAATCAACTGGTCTTTTGACCAGTTATTTTGCTGTGAAAATTGAGGTTCTTTAAATAAAGATATTAAGTTTTTTGAATGACATAATATTGTGCATTCAAAACCAAATTAAAAGGCTGATTTTATTAAACCAGCCTAAAAATAAATGTGTGAGTAAGTATATTTATAAGTCTTATGCAAATAATTCTGCAAATGGACCGTTAGGGTCTTTGATGTTTGCAGCAACAGCACCATCAGCTGCAGCTTTCATTCCTGGGGCAACCACATTTTTGATACCGTTTGTAACGCTTGCAACTTGTGCTGCAGATACTTTGTAGTCATATCCTAAGCTTGCCAAAATTGCGTTTGTGCTGTCAGCAAGTTCTTTGTCTTCAGCTGTAAACTTGCCAAGTTTTACACCGTACAAGTATTGGGTATTTTGTGTTAATAAATCTGTTTCATTTTCCAAACCTTTGAATTGAGCGTTTGATTTCTCAGTAGTTTTTGTTTCTTCTGCTTTCTTAGTCTCTTTTGCAAGAGCTTTACCGATAGCTAAGTTATAATTGTTATAACTGTTATTAAAATCATTAAACTTGATAGCCATTTCGGTTCTCCTTATGTTTTACTCACATAATTAGTTACGGCATGTATTTTAAGAATCTTTAGTCAATAGACTAAAAAATTTGATTTTTTGTTACATAAGTTTACAATCTTGCGCTTTTGGGGAAAATAAAGAGAAGAAATCAGATGGCAGGAGGTCAAGAGGGCAAGCTGGTTAATATTGTAGGTCACAAATAGTATTCTAATCATACAAAAAGGTCTATGTCACTCTGAACAACAGGAGCGGAATGCGGAATGATGTGGAGTCACGTTTTTTGCGACTGCGTAGTTTCAGGGGCTCAAATATTACAAATTTCATATAAGACTAATATGTTAAACTATATTCCTCAACCTTAAAATCTCTCCCCAAAAAACAAAAGGTCAGTCGGAGAGACTGACCCTGAAAATCTTGTATGTGAGTTTGCAAATTCGTAACTATGCAAAGAGTTCTGCGAACGGACTTGTTTTATCTTGAACATGTGCCCCAACAACTTCTGGGTCGACATATTCTGCGGCAAAGCCTGCCGGATTTAATTTAGCTCTATAATCTGCCAAATCATAATTTGCAGCCTGAGTATTTGTCAATGTATAGTTTCCGGTAAATGTTCCAAAATCTTGTTGAGCTACATCTGCAATTCTTTGTTCTGTTGTAGCTGGAGTTTTAGAAAGATTTATAATACCTGCATAAGGGTTTAGTTTATCTAAATCTTTTCTTTGAGTTGAATCAACACCTTTAAAATTAATCAAACTGGTTGATTCTGTTTGAGCTTGTCTTTGAACTGTTTTACCATCACTTGATTGGTGAAGGTGTGTAATCCCAGTGAAAAAATTGTTTCCAATTTTGTTGAAAAATGTCATTTGTCGAATCTCCTTTTTACTCACATACTCTCTTATTTGAGTTCTGTTTAACAATCATCCTATATTTTGTTTTCCATCTCGTATATATATAAAGTATTTCACTTGTAAATAATTGCGCATGTTTTTCTCTTTTGTTAAGTTTTCTTAATATTTTGTAATGTGGGTGTGGAAAGTTGCCTTGATAATAGAAAATCACGTTATTATTTTGTTGTATTGTAGAGCCTATTGTTTTGCATATATATTGCCTGAAGTATTAAAACTACCCATGTGGTTAATAGTCATTTGGGCTATATAAGAGTAAGATTGAAGAAAATTGGAAAGGACAATGCTGGAATGACAAAGAATAATTCATTAAAAGCAAGAGTTGCAAATAAAAACCTTACAGATAGGGAGTTGGAAGTTTTGGGGTATGTAATGAAAGGGCTTACCAACAAGGAAATTGCAAGGATTTTAATGATTACGCATCATACTGTAAAAGCTCACGTAGCAGCAATTTTGCGCAAAATTGGCGCAAAAAACAGGCTTGATGCTTCTATGATGGCTCAAGAGTGGAATACTATTAGTCCTCATCAAGGCTAAGTACAGCCATAAATGCCTCTTGAGGAACTTCCACACTTCCAACAGATTTCATACGTTTTTTACCTTTTTTCTGTTTTTCAAGAAGTTTACGTTTACGAGAAATATCACCACCGTAACATTTTGCAAGTACATTCTTTCTCATTGCTTTGATTGTTGTTCTTGCAATTACTCTGCCGCCAACGGCTGCTTGAACAGGTACTTCAAACAATTGGCGCGGAATTATTTCTTTTAATTTTGTTGTAAGTTTTTGTCCGATATAGAATGCGCTGTCCTCGTGACATATTACAGAAAGTGCATCGACTACTTCACCTGATAACATGATATCAAGTTTTACAAGTTTTGAGCGCTTGTATTCGCTAAATTCATAGTCTAAACTTGCATAACCTTTTGTTCTTGATTTCAATTGGTCATAAAAATCAGTGATGACCTCACTTAATGGAATTTCGTAAGCCAAATCAACACGAACTTTATCAAGATATGTCATGTTAATAAATATACCGCGTTTGGTTTGCGCTAAATCCATCAATGTTCCTACAAACTCATTCGGAGTAATGATTTGAACTTTTACGTAAGGTTCTTCAATATAGTCTCTATACTGTGCTGCAGGAAGGTTTGCTGGGTTGTCGATTTCAACGATTTCTCCATTAGTTTTGTGAACCTTATAAACTACAGATGGTGCAGTTGTAACTAGTGACAAATTATATTCACGTTCCAAACGTTCTTGCGCAATTTCCATGTGGAGCATACCCAAAAATCCGCAACGGAAACCAAAACCTAATGCATTTGATGTTTCAGGTTCAAACGTGATACTGCTGTCGTTGAGTTTTAACTTTTCCAATGCTTCTTTCAGGTCGCCATAATCTTCATTATCAACAGGATACATACCTGAAAATACCATAGGTAAAGCTTCTTTGTACCCAGGTAGTGGTTCAGCCGCAGGGGCATCAACATTTGTAATTGTATCGCCTACAAATCTGGTTAATTCTTTGATTGAACCTGCGAAATAACCTACATCACCACAAGTCAGTTTTTTTACAGGCACCCTTGCAGGGGTTTGGTAACCAAGTTCAACAACTTCATATTCTTTATTTGAAGCCATAAATCGAACATTATCGCCAAGTGAAATTGAACCGTCAACAACCTTGAAATAGCACACTGTTCCTAAATATTGGTCATATACACTGTCAAAAACTAGTGCTCTAAGCGGTTTATCAGAATTATCTATTGGAGCAGGGATGTAATTTACAACTGCCTCCAAGACATCATCTATACCTTCACCTGTCTTTGCACTCACAGGAATTGCCATTGATGCATCTATTCCGAGGATTTCTTCAATTTCTTGTCTTACGCGTTCTACATCAGCAGAAGGCAAGTCTATTTTATTAATAACAGGAATAATTTCTAAATCTTGTTCAATTGCAAGGTAAACATTGGCAAGAGTTTGTGCCTCAACACCTTGAGTTGCGTCAACAATTAGTAAAGCTCCTTCACAAGCTGCCAATGATCTAGAAACTTCGTAAGAAAAATCCACGTGTCCTGGAGTATCAATCAAATTAAGTTCATAGTCCTTGCCATCAGCGGCTTTATAGTTCATTCTTGCAGCATTTAACTTGATAGTAATACCACGTTCACGCTCAATGTCCATAGAATCAAGCAATTGTTCCTGCATATCTCGCTGGGCAACAGTTCCTGTTTTTTCAAGAAGTCTGTCTGCTAAAGTTGATTTACCGTGGTCAATGTGGGCAATAATACAAAAATTTCTTACGTTATCTCTAGTTTTCATAATTTTGATTATATATGAAAAATAAGGATTGTAAATCTGTTACCACCGACCAATGTTTAAGAAGGCAAGAGGAAATTTTGGAAGGCAGGAGGGCGAGAAAGCAGGAAGTCAGGCTATTTAAAATTATAGGGCGGCATTGCACTGCTGATAATGCTTTCATTGTTTAGCTAAATCACAAAATTAAACAATTCTTGGATTGGGATGTTCAGTGCATTGGCAATATTTTCAAGATTTTTGACAGTTACAATTTGATTTTAGTCATGCTGAACTGAGTTGAGCTAAAGCGAAACGTAATATTCTGTTCCTACTTGGTGTTTTTGCATCTCTAATTTAACATATTAGTCTTATGCAAAATGTGCAATATTAGAGACCCTGAAATGAGTTCAGGGCGACAATGACTTTTTTGTTCAAATTAGCTCACACAAAATTTCTAAGCTTTCAGAATGTCACCTAAAATCTATGCCACCATTTCCCTTCAAACAAAAATAAAATTGCCTGCGGATACAGGCAATAAACTCTTTTTTATCCAAATAATCTTTTTCATACGGCATGCCAATTTTTTTGGCAAACTTTTGTTTCATCATGTCAATTGTATATTTCAATTGTCTTCATGTATTATAGATAATATTAGACTTTTGTACTAATTTCTATTAGCCATCTTGGTTATTTTCAAATAAATTATTTTTGATAATCGTTTTCAGTTTTTATGTTATTATGGAGAAAAAAGGAGAAAAAATTATGTATAATACTAAAAAAATATCTCAAGATTTGTTCTGGGTTGGTGCAAATGACAGAAGATTATCCCTATTTGAGGGTGTTTATCCAGTGCCAATTGGAGTATCATACAACTCATATTTGTTAATGGATGAAAAAACTGTTTTGCTAGATACGGTAGACAAAACAGTTACTCATCAATTTGTGGAAAATATTGCTCATGTTTTGGGTGACAGAAAACTTGATTATTTGGTAATCAACCACATGGAGCCTGACCACTGTGCAGAAATCCCTGCAATTTTGGCAAAACATCCTGATGTTACTATTGTATGTAACGCAAAAATCAAAACAATGCTTGGGCAATTCTTTGATTTTGCTATTCCTGAAGAACAATTGATGGTGGTAAAAGAAGGTGACACACTTAATACCGGTAAACACAATTTGACTTTTGTGTTCGCTCCAATGGTTCATTGGCCGGAAGTTATGGTTACTTATGATACTGTTGATAAAATTTTATTTTCAGCAGATGCGTTCGGTGCATTTGGAACTGTTGACGGTAATATTTTTGCTGATGAAGTTGATTTTGAACATAGGTATATGGATGAGGCAAGACGTTATTATACAAACATTGTAGGAAAATACGGTCCTCAAGTTCAGGCATTACTTAAAAAAGCATCTGCTCTTGAAATCAAATTGTTGTGTCCATTGCATGGTTATGTTTGGAGAAAAGATTTTGACAAATTTATTGACAAATATATTAAATGGTCAACTTATACCCCAGAAATACAGTCAGTATTGATTCCTTACGCTTCTATTTACGGTGGGACTCAAAATGTAGCAGAAATTTTGGCATCAAAATTGGCAGATTTGGGTGTAAAAAATATCAAATTGTGTGATACATCTGTGACGGATTCCTCTTATGTTGTAGCGGATGCGTTCAAATATTCTCACATTGTATTTGCAGCACCGACATACAACAATGGAATCTTTATTTCTATGGAAAATGTTTTACATGATATTGTTGCACACAATTTACAAAATCGTAAAATTGCGATTATTGAAAATGGTTCTTGGGCACCAGTGGCAGGAAAATTGATGACAGAATTGGTTTCTCAATTGAAAAATACTGAATTTGTCGGCAACAAAGTTACTGTAAAATCTACGATTAAAGAAAATCAAATTGAAGAAATTGAAAATCTTGCCAAAGCTATTGTGGAAACTTTTGACAAGTAGTTGTTAAAAAAGTAGAAGGAGAAAAATATGATGGACAAGAAATTAGAAAAAGCATTTAATGTACAACTTAACAAAGAATTGTATTCAGAATATTTATATCTTGCAATGAAAGGTATTTTTGCAGAATTGAAATTGACAGGTTTTGTAAATTGGATGGACGTACAAGTTCAAGAAGAAAGAGCGCATGCTATGGGTATGTATGATTACGTAATCACTCGTAATAATCATCTTGAATTTGAAGCTATCGACAAGCCTGAAATCAAAGGTACTACACCTTTGGCTATTTTTGAACAAATTTTGGAACACGAAGAATTTGTTACAGCAAGTATCAATGAATTGATGGATGTAGCAGAAGAAGTTCGCGATAGAGCTGCTGTATCTTTCTTGGATTGGTATTTAAAAGAACAAGTTGAAGAAGAATCAAATGTTGGTACAGTTCTTGCTAAGTTGAGATTGATTGGTGATGACAAACAAGCATTGTTCAATCTTGACAAAGAATTGGCAACAAGAACATTTGTTGCTCCTGTGATTGGATAAGTCGCTAAAAAGATATTATAAACAGGTCATGAGTTTTCCCATGACCTGTTTTTTGAGTGGCAAAATAGAATTGTTCCCCTAAATCCAATAAATCAAATTAGTCTTATGTAAAATTAGTACTATTAGAGACCCTGAACTAAATTCAGGGTGACAATTGGAGTTAAAATCAAC
>ERZ1034913.213-NODE-213-length-56013-cov-160.715286_pt1 | contig 56013 bp, 91 predicted proteins | sample MGYA00520697_ERZ1034913 | MGnify/ENA primary metagenome ERZ1034913 (study PRJEB33766, sample SAMN09781786) | gut metagenome | biome: gut microbiome | host: Homo sapiens | place: Madagascar | study: EMG produced TPA metagenomics assembly of the PRJNA485056 data...
AACGAAAGACTTTTGCGTATTCTTGAAAATTTGTCAAATGGATATGTGAAAAAGGAGAGGTAATTATGCAGTATATCAAAGCAAAATTTCCAAACAGTACCAGAAGCTATGTGTATCGCACCGAGGATTCTGTGAAAGTTGGTGACACGGTTGTAAATTCCAAGGGTGCAAAGCTGACCGTCACGGATGAATCGGTGGATATGAAGTGGGTGGAAACCTACGGTGCTGATAAGGTGGCAGTTGTGAAGAAGTATGAAGGAAGCGAGGAATAAATATGGTTATCAAGGCAAAGAGTTTTTATGTAAATGGCAACTACTGCAAGGTAGAGCTTAAGAAAGAGGGTATTGATTACCTTGTAGTGGTTGACGGCAAGGTGCAGGAAAAGACACCAAATGAGTTGTATGCAGTGCAGAAATTTAATGAGATTTAAGAAAGTGAGGAATAGATATGATTAAATCAGATTATGAGACAGTAGAGGTAGCCGGTTCGAAACCGGTTGTAATGGCAGAGTTTGATCAATTGTTAGAAGTTTTGAGACGTGAACTCGGAGAAGAATTTTACAACATGGTTTTACAGGATGTGAACAATTTAAAACAGTTCAGTGACGAGCCGGAAGAAAAGAAAGAAGATTTCAAACCTTATTTGTTATGTGTTTCTGCAAGCGGAGAGGATTTCTATGGACACATTGGAGATGAAACGAACGTTTTCGATATTTACGGAAACAGATTGAAAGTCGGAGATACTGTTAATTTATATTCTGGACGTGGCGATACAAGACTCTGTTTCAGAAATGAACTAGCAATTGTAAAAGATAATGATTCTGAATTTGTTATGGGATTAAGAGGTAGCAAATTTGAACACGGAGTAAGTGATGATAATATTGGATTTGTAATTATAAGAAATAGGTGGTATGAAGATATTGACAATGGGGAAATGGTCGGCAACATCAAATATATTAAGTCTGAAATGGAGGATAAGTAATTATGGCAGAGAACAACAGTTTAGAGGTACAGAAAGTCAACACTGCGGTTAGCCAGTGGACTAATTCTATCACAAACCTTGTTACAAAGGATTTTGAGTTATGCGGTGTGCCGTATGATGATTATTCAAAGCAGTGCGCTATGTCAGCTATGACAAGTATCTATCAGCTTGTTAAGGATAGCGATAAAATCAAGGACTTGAACGGACTTGATACATCGAATTTGCGTGAGGTTGTCGGTCAGTGCGCAAGCCTTAAGCTCAATGCGAATGCAGTACCGAGAGAGTGCTATTTCCAGCTTAGAACAAAGAAAGTCGGAGACAACTATGTGCAGGTCGTAGAAATGGGAATCGAGGGAGACGGTAACGATGCATTACTTCGTAACTATGGAGAGAATGTAGATACCGTATATCCTTGCTGGCTTGTTAAAGAGGGTGATGAGTTTTCCTATCCAAAACACAAAGGTATCGAAATGACACCGCCGGAATGGGAGGAAATGGGACAGTCACAGAAAGTTGTCCGTGTTGTTTATCCTCTGAAATTAAAGGACGGCACATTTCAGTATCTGATCGCAGAGAGAGACGGAGTAAAAGTCAATCTGTTTGCTCATGTGCGCAACAATCTGATGAATGAGACTTTCGGAATTTGTCAGAATCGTTACAAGGCATCTGCGGAACAGTTGGGGAAGATTAAGGCTAAGAAAGAAGAGATTTTCGATGCTTTGAGAGAATGTACAACCGTTGATGAAATGTTGGAATGCGAAGTCGCAAAGCCGTATATCAGCGCGGCATGGCTTGATACGCCGGAATCTATGATTGTTCGTAAGATGCGTAACAATGCAGTCAAGAAGTATCGCAAAGACTTCAATAGTATGGCAAAGCAGTCATTCAATCAGCTTGATGAAACCTATGTGCAGACACAGGAAGAAATTGCAGAAAATGCCAATTCAGAGCCGTTTGTTGTGGCCGAATCCGAAGCAACTGAAAGTGCAGCAGTTGAACCGGAGAAAGTAGCCGGAGAAGTCGTTGAGAATGACGAGAATGTGCCGGATTTTATGAAGGATTAGCCTATGGAAGTTATATCAGTCTTAGAATCCGTGCAGAAAGGCATGAAAGATAACATTTACAATTTCTGCAAAGATGGAAAATGTAGCCAATGCGGTAACTGCTGTTCCAACCTTTTGCCAATGAGCAGAAAGGAAGTAGATGCTATTCACAGATATATCCGCAAGAACTATATCAAAGAATGTAAGCACCTGCTTCCTACTGCGAATAGACCATATGATATGACATGCCCTTTTCTTGATACAGATAAGAGTTGTGAGAAATGCAGAATCTATCCGGTTCGACCGGAAATCTGCAAACAGCTCATTTGTGATAACGAGCAGAGGGCAAAGCATAATCGGGCATTGTTGGGACAGACGAGACAGATTGTTGATGTAAGGAGTGAGTTTTATCCATGAGAGTAGGTCTGATTGACGTGGACGGTCATAACTTTCCAAATTTGCCATTGATGAAATTGTCGGCTTGGCACAAACAGCAAGGTGATACAGTTGAATGGTACGAGCCGTTAATGCACGGATTCCCCAATCCGCCATTTGACAAGGTATATATGTCAAAGGTATTCAGCTTTACACAAGACTATCAATATTTTGTTAATGCAAATGAAGTTATCAAAGGCGGTAGTGGTTACTGTATTAGCCTTGTAGACGGAAAGGAAGTTTTTGACAAGTCGAAGGATATCGAGTTGCCTTATGAGGTAGAGCATATTTATCCAGATTACTCAATTTATGGAATTACCGATACCGCATACGGTTTTCTTACAAGAGGTTGTCCGAGAGGTTGTGATTTCTGCCATGTAAAAGTGAAAGAGGGTTTATGTAGTCGCAAGGTCGCTGATTTATCAGAGTTTTGGAACGGTCAGAAGAACATTGTATTGTGCGATCCGAACATTCTTGCTTGCAAGGATTGGAAGACGTTGTTACAACAGTTGGTAGACAGTAAAGCCTGGATAGACATAAACCAAGGCTTGGATATAAGACTTATGACAGAAGAAAAAGCAGAATTGATTAAGCAGATGAAAATCAAGGAACTGCATTTTGCTTGGGATAGATATGAGGATAAGGACATTATTATTCCGAAACTGAAATTGTTTAAAGAAATCACTCAAATTGATATTCGGAAACTGATTGTATTTGTACTTTGCAATTTTGATACAACAATCGAGCAGGACTTAGAACGCATCTATGTTCTTAGAGATTTAGGATATTGGGCGTATGTAATGCTTTACGACAAGGAACATATACCAAAGAATAGCAAATTAAGGAAAATGGCACGTTGGGTAAACATGAGAAGTGTGTTTGCTACCGTTCCAAAATTTGAAGATTATTTGAGAAAGTGAGGTGGTTTAATGCTCTTAAGATGTTGTGGTTCCGGAAGTTCGGGTAATTCCTATGCTTTAATTGCAGACAACGGAGAAATCCTTGCGATTGAAGCCGGTTGCAAATTTCTTGATTTCAAAAAGATGATTGATTGGAAAATCTCGAATGTTGTCGGTTGCATTGTGACCCATGAGCACCTAGATCATGCACGGTACATAAAAGACTTTATGAAAGCCGGTATTCCGGTTTACACGGCTTTTGAAACGCAGAAAGCATTGGAAACCATTACCGGAGAACGTACAATAGCCATTCCACCACGTACAGCACGGCAAATCGGAAGTTTTTCGGTAACACCATTCAATGTACCGCATGACACAGAAATTGAGTGCTACGGCTATTTAATCAAGCATGAGGAAATGGGTAAACTGTTATTTTTGACCGACTTAGAATACTGTAAGTATGACTTTTCCTGTATGAACGTTGAACATATCATGGTTGAAGCTAATTATAGCATGGACTTGGTAGACCGGAATGAGCCAAACTACGAACACCGTTTGCGAGGCCATATGAGCCTTGATACGGCACTTAAATTTATTCAGACGAACGACAACCCGGCTTTACGAAATGTCGTTTTAATACACTTATCGGATACAAGCGGAGATCCCGCGTTATTCCTACAACAAACGAAAGAGACAATTAAATACGGAGCCAATGTTTATGTTGCGTGCAAAGGCTTGGAAGTTGATATGAACCTTTGCCCGTTCTGAAAGGAGAAAGCATGGAGAAATTCTATATCGTCTCCAACGAGCGGTTTTTGAAAGAGATTAGCGATTTCAAAAAACATTCAGAGGAAAGACGGAAACTGATAAATGAGTTCTTTGACGAGAAAGGGATTGCTGGCGAAAGCTATCACATTTCTGGTGACGGCATAATAAATGAGCCTTTCAAAGATTCTCAAAAGGGCGATATTTGCTTGTATATCGAGTATTGTAAGGAAAACAATCAGAAATTTGGAAGGGAATTATTAAAGCCTACCAAGCTGTTTTGCGATTCGAACGTGATGATGCGGAAGTTTAGAGCGAATAGTAAGACGCTAAAAGAGTTCCAGAACTTATGTATCGAGAGAAACATTGTAATCAATAATCATCAAATTAGAGAGGGAGATTATTTCAAGGAATTACATATGGGCGGTTACTCGGTTTCGAGATTCGAATACAACGGCAAGATGTATCTGAAAATGTATACATCAAGATATGACGATATTACACCGGAACATGATGGATTCAACGAAATCAAAGGCAGTGAGTATTTTAATGCACTTGAAGAGTTAGAGAAGAACAAAAAGTAGGTTGCAACACCTTGGCGAAAGCCTAAAAGAAACTATCTTGTTTGGCGAAAAAACAATAGTTATCACAGACTTATTGTAAGCCGTCTATACCAGGGCGGTGCATCCCCCATGTACCGCCACCCATAAAAGGAAGATGAGAAATGACAAGAAAATGTAGATATTGCTCAATCGAGTTTGAACCCGTGCGGTCAACACAACTTGATTGTAGTCCAAAATGTAGACACCGCTGGCATCAGGCAATGAGTGCCGAAAAATCCGGAAAGACCGTATACAACAAGGTTTGCCCGAAGTGTGGGCGGACTTTTCGCACGCCGAAAGAATCCGAGAAACTTTGCATAGATTGCAGACCACGCAAAAAGAGAGACTACAACAAGAAACCTAAGAAAAGCAAGAAATCAATGATTGTAGAAATTAACGAGTTGGCCCGAGAATCCGGGATGAGTTACGGGCAGTACGTGGCGCGGATGAGTATTAAACCATTGGAGAGGAAGTGATTGAGTGGACTATAAGAAATTTAGACAGGCAAAAGCTATTGAAGCAAAGAATAAGCAGAAGTGGCTTGCCTTAAACCAAAAACTTGATGAGGATAGCGGAATCTATATATTGCTTAGACAGGATGAAAACGGATTCAAATATGCCTACATAGGACAAGCTAAGCATATTCTGACAAGACTTGCGCAACACCTTACAGGGTACCAGCATATTGACCTGTCATTGAAAAAGCATGGACTGTTCGACACGAAAGAAAATCATTATGGCTGGCATGTGGAGTGTTGGAAATATCCGGTGGCAGAGTTGGACGAAAAGGAACAGTTCTGGATTAAACACTATGCAGACAAAGGTTATCAGCTTCGCAATAAGACAAGCGGTTCACAGGGCGAGGGAAAAGCTAAGATTGATGATTACCGCCCAGCTAAAGGATACTATGACGGCATCAAGCAGGGCAAAAAGAACCTTGCCAAGGAATTATCGCATATCGCTGAAAAGCACCTTGAAATCCGCTTGAAGCCGGATAAACAAGGCAATAAAGTTTCTGAAAAGCAGTATGAGAAGTTTATGGCTTTGATTTCTGAAAATACATATGAGGAGAGTAATTAAATGGCAGAAGTCAAGTGGATTAAAATCACGACAGATGTTTTTGACGATGAAAAGATTCTGCTGATTGAGAGTATGCCGAGTGCGGATAGCATCATTACGATTTGGTTCAAACTTCTTATTCTTGCCGGAAAACAGAATAACAACGGCGTGTTTATGATGAGTAATAAGCTACCGTTCACGGATGAAATGCTTGCTACTGTTTTTCGCAGAGATTTGAACACGGTAAGGCTTGCGCTTAAGACTTTTGAAGAATTTGGAATGATTGAGGTTGTCGATAATGTGATAACGATTCCGAATTGGAATAAGCACCAAACGCTTGACGCTTATGAGAAGAAAAAGGAGCGTGACAGGCTATATCAACAGAACCGGAGAAAGAAGCAGAAGAACCTAATTGAGCAAAAATCGCCCGATAAATCGTCTGATGTCGCTGTTTCAGATAGAGAAGAAGAAAAAGAAGAAGATAAAGAGAAAGAAAATATAAAAGAAAAATCGCTGTCGCCCGATTCTAAAGAGCCATTCAATTTTGAAGATGCTTGGGAAAAGACTTTTAATGTATACCCTAAGAAAACCTCATATAATGCTTCTAAAATAGCTTGGATGGATAAAGTGCTAGAAGTTATCGAACCAAACCAACCGGACGTTGCACGGCTATTATACAAAGCCACAGAAGCATATTTGAGTGACTATCGAGAAAAGAACCCGGACGATACGGATTTTCGATACATACCAAAATATGTCGATTGGATAAAAAACGATTGTGATTACTGGTTGCAGATTGCGGAGAAGCGAGGTGATGACAGTTGACCGAAGCGGAACAGGGGCTTATCGGATGCGTACTTATATCCTCTGATTCTCTTGACAGGATTCCGGACATTAAGCCATATATGTTCTCTGATGATATAGGACAGGATATTTTCATAAAAATGCTTGCAATGAGAGATAATTGCGAAGAGATTACAGTCCTTTCACTTGCGCAGTCGTTGACTAATCCAAAGTACAGCGAGGATGAATACAAGCGAGTCGTTGTGTCTTGTTTACGATCTTCTCCAACATCTGTTGAAGTTTCTGCGTATGCCAAAGTCGTGATGAATGATTTCAAGGCAAGAGAGGTCAAAAATCTGTATCAGAGAGTTTCGTTAAGGCCGGGAGACATTGACAAGACTATTTCTGAAAGCATTTCCAGATTGGAAGAGTTGCAACAAAACATGAAAGTTCGGTCAAAATCATTGAAACAGATCGTTGAGGAAAACAAGGAAAAATATTTCAACGAACACGTTGGAGAGGGCGGCGTAAAAACAGGGTTCGATCAATTGGACGATTGCATCGGAAATTTAGAGGGCGGAGACGTGACTGTTGTCGGTGCAAGACCGGGAATTGGAAAATCCGCATTTGTAACGCAGATGATCGGACAAATGGCAGGAAAAGGACTCCGAGTCGGGTATTTCAATCTTGAGATGAAGGAAGAACAGGTTTATGAACGTTTCGTTTCAAGGTTGTCTGAAATAAGTTTGACGCGTGTCCGGAGAGCAAAGGCGTTTCTAGGGGACGAAAAAGAGAAGTTTGATAAGGCAAACGATGAAATGTGCGATTATGATGTGATTATTTCCACAGGTTCAAAATCTGTAGGAGAAATAAAAGCAGAGAGTCGCTACCAACAGTTTGATGCAATCATCATTGACTACTTGCAGTTGATTAAAGCAGAGCGTAAGTATGGAAACAGATCATCAGAAGTCGGAGATATTTCAAAAGCAATAAAGGCTCTTGCAATGGAGCTAAATGTTCCGGTTGTCGCGCTTTCACAGTTGAACAGAGTTTCAGAGGGTAGAGATACCAAAGAACCTACAATGTCAGAGTTGAGAGAATCTGGAGATATTGAGCAGGACGCATCAAATATTTTCTTTTTATGGAATCTTGATGAAAGTGGAGAGTATAAGGGGCTAAAAGTCGCAAAACAACGGCAGGGCGAACTTATGAAAGAAGCATTACAGTTTATCGGTGAAAATATGAAGTTTGTTGAAATCAGCAAGCCGTTTGATGATGTTGTTGCGGAAATCAAAAAGAAAGAGCGCGGAGATGGGTTTAAGCCGTATGATGGCGATTGTCCGTTTTAGAGGTAGCAGCTATGGCAAGTGCAAAAATCGAAAAAGGTTCGGAAGAATGGCAAGTGTTTATGGATTATTGGCAATTTATTCAGAAATACTATTCCCCGGACAACAACGATTCTTGGTGGGATGAAGTTGTAAAAGCTGGAGAATCATTGATAGAAAAATACAAAGGCATGGAGATTGAAGAACGTGCAAGACAGCTTGTATTGAGTCATTTTGCATGGTTAGAAATCACATACAGAAAGGAGAAATCGAAGAAATGAGCAATGCATTGAGACGGAAGAAAAAGCCAACATTTTTCACGAAACAGGACACGAAGATCATCGGCCGGAACGATTTTGAAAAGCGAAACTCTGATAAGGTTATAACAAAATCATACAAAGACTTTGTTGTGATTGGTTACATTGTCCTGCATGACAAATTCGGTTTCGGGCAGACAAGAATTATCCGGTTGCAGGAAGAAATGAAAGCACGGTTGGAAACCGCGGCTGACGGTGGCACTAATGGGGCACATGTAGGTGTTGTGCTGAAAGACAAGTACGGGATTGACGTTGACGAGTGTGTGAAAAGAGTGCCACAGCGGCAGTTGATGATTCTGTATGCGCAGAAAGGACGCTGTATCGAACGTGAAGCATATCGGATTACATGCGCATCAATGTTCAACTATCTGGCATTTACGCTTATTACGCTGAAACAGTGTTTTAAGCTGTCCGTGAATCAGTTACAACAATTCATAGACAAGTTTATTGATTACATAGATGTGCTGTCGAATTACAAGCAGTTTCAATTAACAGTGCCAATGATCGCCGAAACATTGGCTGATGAGATTAAGTTCGTGTGTGATTTGGAGGTGTAACATGACGAATAAAGAGAAATTTGCAAAAGAGATTATAGAAATTGCTTGTATAGGAGAAAGTTTAGCAGTTATCAATGGAATGCCTGCTGTGTGCATTGGAACAATGTGTGGCGAATGCGATTTTCTAGGTAAATCGTGTAACGAAAAGATAAAAGAATGGGCGAATAGTGAGTATGTTGAACCACCTGTTGATTGGAGTAAGGTTGCGATTGATACACCGATTTTAGTAAAAGATAACGAAGAAGAAAGATGGAAAAAGCGACATTTCGCAAAATACGAGGACGGAAAGGTGTACGCATATTGTAATGGAACAACATCGTGGAGTGTGCGCAGAAGTGACAATATATCCGGTTGGGATATGGCAAAGCTGGCAGAAAGTGAGGAGAAAAATGATTGAGTGTATGAAAAATACGGTGCAGGGGTCACAGGAAGGGCCTATAGGAATGACAGATGAAACCAAGGAAGAAATACAAATCGTATTGCAGTTGCTTAAAACTACACTTATGAAAAATCATGTCAGCATGGCAACGGACTCGAAAGGCAATATCTATTTTATCGATACCGATGCTTATGTTTCACAGAATAAGAAAAGCGGATTTAGCGTGAGTATAAACGATTTGGTCAAAAATAGCATGGAGAGATTAACAGATAAAAATGATGATGAAAATCACTTCTATCCGAAGTGATTTGAAAAGTGTGGCGGACTTGGAGCAAGTAGAAAATGTGATAACTGCGAGGTCACAACAAGTATTTGTGAGAAGTTGGGTAAATATGAGGACTTAGAGGAGCAGGGATTGCTCCTGCGGTTGCCGTGCAGAGTTGGAACCATTGTTTATGTATTGCAATCTGACCGCATCATTAAAGTCATAATTACAAGATATGATTGCTTCAAAGATGGTTCGATATGGTTTTGTTTTAATCATGGATGTGGTAAAAGCATTGCTGAATTTGGCAAGACAGTATTTCTCACCAGAGAGAAAGCAGAAGTCAAGCTGAAAGAATTGAGAGGTGGAGAAAATGAGCGATAAGCAGACCAATGCCGGCAGGATAAGGAATATGTCGGACGAAGAATTAGCGGACACATTATTTGCTAGTTGCCTTGAAATTATGAAATTGGAAGAATGTACTAATACAGATAATTGTGGAGTGTGCAAAAGATGTGTGCTTGATTGGCTTCAATCAGAAGTGGAATAGGAGAGAATATGAGGAAAGTTAAATCGGTACCGGGAACAATAGTGTTCGCAAGCAAGAAACGACATGTATCGTTTGCTTTTGGAATGGGTAAGCGTTGGGGAATAAATTTTGGAGCAGAATATTATAAGGCTTGGGATTGGCACCATTTTGCCATAGGATTTACAATAATTAAATTTTTTGTTGCGTTTAGAGTAAATTGGCGAATTTTTGGAGAAGGTTACGACAGAGACGAAATGTACTTCGAAATGTACAACTGAAAGGAGAGAATATGGAAGACAGATATCTGTATAAAGCTAAGACAACTCCAAAAGAAAAAGGAGAATTTAGCAATGTTTGGGTTACTGGAAATCTTATTGTTTCCAATGGAAAGTATTACATACACCCTGTGAATAATGTTGTAAATGTTAAGAATGAAATTGGAAGAATAATTGTGATGCACGAAGTAATTCCAGATACAATCTGCCAGTGCACCGGCTTGAAAGATAAGAACGGCAAGCTGATTTGGGAGAATGATATTTGTGATAGAAAAGAACAGTATCCAGAGATTGTAAAATATTGCGGTGGTGACTGGACATTAGATTACAGTTATGCAAGCCATAAGGAAAGTGGGGTTTATTACTGCAACTTAGGATTTTATGCAGAAGAAAGAAAATGTGTAGAAGTTATTGGAAACATTTTTGACAATCCGGAACTATTGGAGGTGTAGACATGACGATTGATGAAGCAAAAATATTTATTCAAAATGCTATCGAACAATCAAGAAATGTATTGGCAGAGTTGATGTTGATAATGCCAAAGGTATTTGCGGTTAAAAGAAAGAGCCTTGGTGAGTATTACAGCAATTTAGAGAATTGCAAAAAGGAAATTCAGGCATGTGAAATAGCTGTAAAGGCATTGGAAGAGGTACAGCAGTACCGCGTGATCGGCACGCCGGAGGAATGCTTGCGGAACAAGGATTTCTTGGATTTTCTTTCAGACAAAATGAACCCGAATGATTTTGAAATATACTTGCGTTTATACAATGCGTTGGAAGAAAAGGGGTGTGAAGAATGAGTGAAAGCCTTAAGCCATGCCCGTTCTGCGGACACAGTATAGATATTGAAAAAGATGTGTATGATCCAAGTGATGATTGGCATCCGACATTCATAGATCCGGACAGTGGCGGTGATCCTATAAACATCCATTGCGAATGTGGTTTAGAGTTTTGCACTGGTACATATGACTGGGGCGAATTTGTGAAAGCATGGAACAGGAGAGCGAACGATGTGGACAAGGTTGTGGAGCAGTTGGAAGATAGAAAGAGCCTCATGTTGGAAACATTTAAAATTTCAGAATCAGATATAGATAGAGGAAGAATTTACGGAATGGATAAAGCAATCGAGATTGTGAAAGGTGGTGGAGCGAATGGCGATTAAACCGATTTTATTCAATACAGAAATGGTTCGGGCAATTCTGGACGGACGGAAGAGTTGTACTAGACGTTTAGTGAAAATCAGACGAAAAGATGCTTGCGGTTTCTATGTCACGAAAAAATCGGACGGCACGTTTTCGGGGATCTATGAATACGATGAAAATGAAAGCATGTTTGACAATCCGTTAATGCCACCTTATCAGCCTGGGGATATCCTGTACGTCCGCGAAACATGGGAGCGTTTTGAGTGCTGGAATTGCGAGGGGGACGAAAGAGGAAATTGCCCCAAGGAACCGCAGAAAAGTGTTTTTGATAAAACCTGTGGTTGCTATATGTACCGGGCAACAGATGAAATATATGGAGATGCAAGATGGCACCCATCAATCCACATGCCGAAAGAAGCCGCACGGATCTGGTTAAAGGTTACGGATGTGAGGGTGGAGCGGTTGCAGGATATTGACGAAGATGGAGTGTGGAATGAAGGTTTTAGATTTACGCCGCCATGCTTAACCAGAGTATCAGCAGATGGACATACTTGTGATTTAGATGGTCCGTGTACGAGCCACATTAAATATTGCGATATGACTATGGGAGAGCTGTTTGGCAGGGAATTATGGAATAGCACCATCAAAAAATCTGACCTTGACCGCTACGGCTGGGATGCGAATCCGTGGGTGTGGGTTATCGAGTTTGAGCGGTGTGAGAAACCGGAAGGAGTGTAGTAGATGGCTAAAGCAGTATTGGTTATGGACATGCCGAAAACCTGTAAAGATTGCTCTTGCAAATATCCCAGTTATAAAGATTATGCTCTTTACGACTGTGCTATTACAGGAAAAACGGTTCCGATAGATGGTGGACGCTACGGGGAAAAACCATATTGGTGTCCGCTCCGGGAACTGCCTGAGAAGAAAGAGTTATATCTTAGCATTAACAACCAGAAAGGGTATTGTGATGGCTGGAATGCCTGTTTAGATAAGATTTTAAAAAGAAAGGAATAACAAATCCTCGGTAAACCGAGGTTGCAACTTAAAGGTTTATGGATTTATTGAAAGCTGGTGAAAGTGATTGAATAAGCCTATATTAGATGTTTGCTGTGGGAGCAAAATGTTTTATTTTGATAAAGAAAACCCTAATGTATGCTTTATGGATTGCAGAGAGTTAGAAGACACTCTTTGTGATGGCCGTAAATTAAAAATAAAGCCGGATATAGTAGCAGATTTCCGGAATATTCCATTTGATGATAATACGTTTTCCATGGTTGTGTTTGACCCGCCGCATTTGTTAAAAGTTGGTGAAAAATCTTGGTTGGCCAAGAAGTACGGAAAGTTATCCGATACTTGGCCACAGGATTTAAAGCAAGGATTCGATGAATGTATGAGAGTTTTGAAACCATGCGGAACATTGATTTTTAAATGGAACGAACAGCAAATAAAATTATCGGAAGTTTTAAAATGTTTTAGCAGTAAGCCTATATTTGGGAACAAAAGAGCAGATACGCATTGGATTGTATTTATGAAAGTGGGTGAGAACAATGCTAATTCCGAAAGTTAAAGCCAAAGAGTTTGAAAAATTCGGATTCAAGAAGTGCAAGGGAGAATATGGTAAGAGTGATTGCTATTACCTTTGTGTTGCAAGAGGTGTAAAAATGCTTTTTGTGAGCAATGTGATTTTTGATGTTGCTAATTGGGATAATAATGACCCAAGGATACATAAAAACGCAAATTGCAGATACAGAGACAACAGGACGTACCTTGATATTATTTATGAGCTTATTAAGGCAGATATGCTTATGAGCGATTATTTGGAAGTAGGTGATGTAGAATGAAGATTTTAAGCAAGAAGAAATATAATAAACTCATTGAAGATCTTGAGGAATTGCAGAAAAAGGTCGAGGAACTCAAAAGGATAAACGAGAGTATCGGGAAAAAGCTGGAAGATAAAAAGACAAGTTGCAAGCTGAACAATGGCAAGGATTTCTGCTTTAAATGCGAAAACTCTTACAGATACAAGACATATTGGGGAGGAATGGAAACCGAAAAATGCGGTTGCTTGCTTGATGTGCCTTGCGAGGATTTTAGGAGGAAAGCAGATGGAAAATAAACATACAATGTCAGACTTATATCAGATGCAGTCACTTCCGCTTTCTGCAAAAATAAGCATGACTGCACGTAGAATAAATGAATGGGTTAATGAATTTGGCGAAGATGGAGTGTACCTGTCATTTAGCGGTGGCAAGGATAGCACAGTTTTAGGACACATAATCAGAGAAGTTTGCGGATATAAAAATATTCCTTTTGTGTTCGTAGATGTTCCAACACAATATCCAGAGTTAAAGGAGTTTGCCAAGACTTTTGATAATCTTGTGATTTTGAAACCCAAGATTTCGTTTGCACAGGTTTGCGAACAGTATGGTTTTCCAATGATTAGCAAGGAAGTGTCAAATTGCGTAAGCGGTGCGAGAAAATATGTTAAATACCTTGACAGTCAAAAATCTAACAACACAATCTTAACAGACAGACAGACAGACAGACAATTCCGTATGCTTGCTATATGGCAGACCTGTTAGGAATAGACAGGAGAATAAACAAGCAGAACGAACAGTACAAGAGTTTGCAAATGGGGGTTATCCCTAGCGGTTCGGAATACAGGTTACGCAGACTGAATGGAGAATTGACAGATAGCGAAGGCAATTATAGTCAGTTTAATCAAGAAAAATATAAATTTTTTCTTGACGCACCATTTGAGATAAGTGACTTATGTTGTGACATTATGAAGAAAAAGCCTGCACACGATTATGAAAAAGAAACAGGCAGAAAGCCGATTATAGCGACTATGGCAAGTGAAAGCGTTATGCGTACACAGAAATGGTTGCAAGATGGCTGTAATGCTTTTAATGTCACAAGACCACATAGCAACCCTATGTCATTTTGGACTGAACAAGATGTGCTTTTATACATCAAGGAGAATAATCTGCCAATATGTTCTGTTTACGGAGATGTGGTCACAGATTATGAAGCTATGGGACAATGTGAGAATCAGATGTCGTTTGCGGATTTTGGGATTTTTGACAAAGAAAGACCATTGTTGAAAACAACAGGATGCCAAAGAACAGGTTGTGTACTGTGCGGATTCGGATGTCACTTAGAGAAAGAGAGCAGATTTTTAAGACTGAAAGAAACACATCCTAAATTCCATAATCTTCTTTACATCTTGAAAAACAATGGCGTGACATACGCAGAAGCTATTGATTGGGTTAATGAACACGGAAATATGAACATTAAATATTAATTAAATCTTAGGAGAAATGGCTTATGAAATTTACAAAATTCATTAAGCCAGAACTTGAACAAATCAAAGAAAATGCCAATTTCACGGAAGAAGAGGAGAGAATTTTCTCTCTTCTCTGCCGTGGTTTTTCACAAAAGCAAATATCCACAAAAGAAAATCTATCACTAAGAACGATAGAGTACAGAGTAAGAGATATCAAAGATAAAATAGAAAGAACGGGGGTATTTGATTGGATGAAAAAGAACTGTTGAAATATGCCGTTGATAGTGGTATTCTCGACATAGCACTTGTGCAGAAACAAGTCACTATGCAAAAGAGAGAAAAATTACTCAACAAAAACCCTTATAAAATCTATCAAGGAAAGGATGAGAACTGGTACTCATATCTGCCGGATGAAGTAAAAGGCAGACGTAAAATCAAGGCAAAGCGCAGAGAAGCGGTCGAGCAGAAAATCATTGATTATTGGAAAGAGAGAGAAGATGACCCCACAGTTGGGGAAATCTTTGATCGTTGGATTTCACAAAAGCTGGAACTTGAAGAAATCAGCAAAGCAACCTACGACAGATACCTAATGGACTTTCAGAGGTACTTTGACGGTATTAAGGATAAGAGAATCAAAAGGATAGACGAATGTGAACTTGAAACGTTTATACGAAATAGAATCCATGATTTTAACATGACTTCCAAGGCATTCTCAAATTTCCGGACGCTGATATACGGAATCTTTAAATATGCCAAGCGAAAGAAGTATGTCAAATTTTCCATTACATACACGCTGAAAGACATGGATATATCGCCAAAAGCATTTAAGCACGTAGTCCGACAGGCACAAGACCAAGTGTATATGCCGGATGAAAAAGAGCGCATGGAAATGTACCTTAGAAATCACTTGGATATTGTAAACCTTGGATTGCTATTCATGTTTAAAACAGGAGTCCGTGTAGGGGAATTGGCAACATTAAAGCGTGCAGACGTGAAAAATTACACGGTTGCTATCAATTCCACAGAGACACGCTATCGTGATGACGATGGTTTTCGATATGAGGTCAAAGATTTTCCAAAATCAGAAGCCGGATTGCGATTTGCTATACTGCCGGATAGGTACAAATGGATTCTTGATGAAGTACGAAAGAGAAACCCCTTCGGGGAATATCTATTTGAGAGAGATGGAGAACGGTTGAAATCCTACAACTTTCGTGAACGTTTGCGGTATATCTGCGAACACGAACTGCAAATGAAAGTAAAATCTCCGCACAAAATCCGCAAGACATACGGAAGTATCTTGCTTGACGGAAAAGTGAAAGAGTCCACAATCCTTGACACCATGGGGCATACAGACATTAGTTGCACAAAAGATCATTATTATTTTGACCGCACCGGAATTGAGGAAAAGAGACAGGAACTTGACTTAATTGAAGCATTATGAGTCCCTAGTACTCAAAAGTACTCAAAGAAAAATTGAAAGAATGGCTATTTTAAGCCGTTTCAAGACAATTACTTTAGGGTTCGATTCCCGTACGGACTGTTTAAAAAGTCGCATAAACACTGTGCTTGCGGCGTCTTAAAAAAATTGGTACTCAAAATGGTACTCAAAAACTTAACACAAAAGAAAGGAGTCTGCACAAGTGCTATAGATTCTTTTCTACAAATGGTAAACTTGGAACGCTATGGGCGTTCTTTTTTTGTGCGGTTTTTCTGCGTATTTCTTGCGGAAGAACCGTATTTTTTTATGCCAAAATATAAGCATAGGAGGGATGCGGAATGTTATTTACGGATGAAATTCTTGAAAAAATCTTAACAAGAGAAGATGTGTCAAAGGTTCCGCTTGTGTATCAGTCAGCAATGATTCACGCAATCAAGGAAGTATTGGAGGAAGAAAATGTATCAGATGCAAAATCAGAATATGGCATTTAACCCAAACCCAAGCTATGCCGCATATCAGTACAACCCAATGCAGAGATTTCAACAGCCGGAGCCACAGATTCCGCAGATGCAACCACAGTTTCTTGGAATCCAAGGGAAAGTAGTGCAATCGGAATCAGCGATCATGGCAAATGATGTACCGATGGACGGAAGTGTTGCATTTTTCCCTATGCAGGACATGAGCGCAATCGTAGCAAAACAATGGGATGCCAATGGAACAATCAGAAAGACCGTTTACAAGCCTTTTAATGAACAGATGGCAGATTCTTCAAGTGATGATAAAAGAATCGAAATAGGACTATCTGACGATGCGACAAAAACTATTACTGATAAGTTAGATTGCTTGTTTGGGAAAATGGAAGAATTGGAAGATAAGTTATCTTCGCAAACGCAGAGAAAATCTTCACGAACGCAAAAGGAGAGTGAGTCTTAATGAATCCTATGCAGATGTTACAGGGAATGAGAAACCCACAACAGTTTTTACAACAAATGATGGGTAATAACAGCGTTATGAACAATCCAATGGCTCGTAATGCTATGCAGATGGCGCAAAAGGGGGATTCTAAGGGCATTGAACAGATGGCTAGGAATTTGTGCAAAGAAAAGGGAATTGACGCAGACAAGGCTTTTGAGTCGTTCAAGAACCAATTAGGAATGTGATACTAATTCTTGCAAGATTATGTATATAAAAATGAATTATGGAGGTAAAAACTATGTTCAACACAGGTAACACAGCATCCGTTCCGCTTGTCGCAAACATTGACGGAAACGGAAATAACAGCGGATGGGGAGCAGAGGGGTCATGGTTATGGTTCATTATCGTTATCTTTGCCATTTTCGGATGGGGTGGATTCGGTAACGGATTCGGTGGTAACGGAATGAATGGCGGTGTCGGAAGCGAGATTCAGCGCGGATTCGACAATCAGGCAGTTGTGTCAAAACTTGATGGCATCACAAACGGGCTTTGTGACGGATTCTATGCAGTGCAAACCGGCATGAATGGTATCAATACCAATATCTTACAGACCGGATTCGGTATTCAGCAGGCTATCAATGCTGATACAGTCGCTAATATGCAGAATACCAACGCATTACAGGCACAGCTTTCAAATTGTTGCTGCGAAACAAGAGAAGCTATCCAAGGTGTAAACTACAACATGGCGCAGAACACTTGCGCTTTGCAGAACACAATGAACAATAATACAAGAGATATTATCGACAGCCAGAATGCAGGAACGCGTGCAATTCTTGATTATCTCTGCAATGAAAAGATTTCTAGCTTACAGGCAGAAAATAGCGACCTTCGCAGAGCGGCTTCACAGGATCGCCAGAGCGCACTTCTTACAACTCAGATGGCAGCTCAGACACAGCAGATTATCAATGCGGTAAATCCGTCTGCTATCCCGGCATATGTCGTTCCTAACCCTAATGCTTATGCATATGGATGCGGATGCAACACCGGTTGTAACTGCTAAAACTGAATAATTGAGTATCTTAATCGAGTTTTTTCGAGTTTCTTTCGAGTTTCCACTCGGAGAACTGAATACAAGATTATGTCTGCTATGCAGTATTACTTACAAGCACAAAGGGCAGACTATAATGTTTGCCCTTATTCTATGAAAGAGAGGTAAAGATAATGGAAGTAACAGGAATTGCATTACAAACTGTTTCAGCCGGAGAAGATGTGGCATTCACAGAGACAGCCGTAAACGGAACAAAATGTATCGTACACAGACAGGGAAGTGGAATTATCAAGTTAAGAGGTATCACCAATCAGTGCAAGGCTAGATTTTTGGTATCGTATTCCGGAAACATTCAGATCCCGACAGGCGGAACAGTTGGAGAGATTTCACTTGCAATCGCGGTTGACGGAGAGCCTTTGCAATCAACACGAATGGTTGTAACACCAGCCGCAGTTGAAAATCTGTTTAACGTATCAGCGCAAGCATACGTGGATGTGCCGTGCGGATGTTGCAGTACGGTAGCCGTGCAGAATACATCGACACAGGCTATCGAGGTACAGAACAGTAACTTGATTGCAGTAAGGGAGGCTTGATATTATGCATAAGTTTGCGAAACAAATTATGGATTGCGTGAAAGCCCATGTTGACGGCATCGGAATCGAAAACTTTGAAGGGCAGAATCTTGATGATCTTAAGGATTGGACAGAGATTGCAAAGAACATCGTATGCTTTGACAAGGACTATAGCATTGTTGAAGCTATGAAAAAGTCCGAAAATGAAGAAATCCTGCGGATGGTGGAAGAATTTGGAGATTATCCGGGAAGAAGATACTATGACGAGTACCGGTACTCAAACGGAAGATTCGCACCGAAAGGACGCGGAACGCGCAGAGGATATGAAGAACCGCCATATTATCATCAGATGCCGGAAGATTACCGCAGATGGGAAGATATGTCGGATGCAGAGCGCATGAGAGATCTTGACCGCATGAGCAAAGGGAAAATGTACTATTCAGAGCCTATGAGTGGTAATAATGGTATGAGTACCGGTACTCACGATGCAAGAGAGGGCAGATCGGGAATGAGCCGGAGAAGCTATATTGAAACCAAGGAACTGCATCACGGAGATTCCGCGGCTGATAAGGACGCAAAGATGAAAGAGCTTGAAAAGTACATGAAATCGCTTTCAGAAGATGTGACAGAGTTATTTTCCGGTATGTCACCGGAAGAGAAGCAGTTGACCAAGACTAAACTGACTACGCTTGTCACAAAAATGTAATAGAGAGGGCATTTTGCCCTCTTTGTTTGCGAGGTGGTAAATTGTTCACGATAAACAATGAAACATGGGATTTGGTCAAAATATCGCGTAATAGCGATATGCTACAAAGAAGTGACGGAAGCAGAACGGTAGGCATGACCGATAGGAACACGAAAACGGTATATATTGCGGATGATTTGCGTGGAAGATTCCTTGACCGAGTACTATGCCATGAATTATGTCATGCGTTCTGTCTTTCGTATAATGTATACATGGATATTGATACAGAGGAAATTGTAGCGGACTTCTTGGCTACATACGGAAGAGAAGTGTTTGAAATTGCAGACAGATTATTGATTGAACTAATGGAGGTTGCATAATGGATAAAATTTCAGAACTCTTGCAGTACGTGCGCCGGACGAATCCGGATATGACTAGGGAAAAGCTGATAGAAGAGTTGAAGAAAAGTGACTATGCGGCACGGTCTTTGATTTTTACGAAAGAAAATTTTCAAAAATAATTTCCCGGCGCGCGCCCGGGAAAAATCGTAATTTTTTTGTACCCCCCTGGGGTGCCCGATTTTAGGTCGGCATTGCATTTTTGAAAATTTTGAAAAACGCGTAACAAACATGCAATTATCTTGAGATGACTAACTTTAATAGATTGACGCGGCGTGCCTAGATTTTTTAGTGGTGACGCGCCGCGTGCATAATCAATTGCACTATAAGGGTTATTTATATGCCCTTAAAGACTAGCATAGCAGACACGACAAGTCAATAGCTTTCTGCGTAACCGTTGTCGCTGTAACTGCAGTATGTCTGCGTTGTGCGCTCTGGTTCTTCCGTAATTGCGTTGTAGGTTGTTTGCGTGATCTGTAGCCAGTCACCGCCACGCTGGGCGGTTATTTTTAATTCTGGCGATTCTAGCCATTCCACGCCCTCAAACTTCGAATAGTCGTAAAGTCTGCCAGATTCCACCGGATAGCCAAGGGCAGACACCCGGTGTATGATCTCACGTTTACCCAAGTATTCCCATTTTGCCATATATATTCCTCCTTTACCTGTAAAATGCGTGTGAGTACTGATACTCACAGAACCCACGCCGCCGGAATCGAACCAGCGCGAAACACCACCAGACACGCGGAAAAGGGCGGAATAGTACCGCCTAATTATTTAAAAGATATTTCACAGCTTCCTTTTCCTGCTCCGACAAATACCAATATTTGCCCATATCCCTTATATATGGTTTATCTGTATTTATTTTGTAAACGCGCGAATTTTCCCGAATGCATCCGGTAATCATTTCGCACCAAATAGCAGCACCTTTTTTGTAAAAACGCGTAACAGTACACGCGCCGGAGTTGTGGCGCGTTGTGAAAACTGTATGCTTTTCTATTTCTTTTTGCTTTTCGTGCGCTTGGGCAACTGCACCGCGCACAAGATCGCTATAACTTCCCATATTTCTACCTCTTTCTTTGTATTTGCTCATTTTTGGGTAAAAGGCAAGCCGGGGAATCGAACCCCGGAAAAGCCAACCTTGCCTAGCCTGCTAAAATCATTCTAGCGGTGTTGTAAACATACAACCTATTAAAGCTATGTCGCTTAAAGTCTCCATTTTCAGCAATCACACGCCCGGTATTCTCATATTTCAGACTTACAACGGCCAAATACTTGTCTAACAGATCGTCCGGGCACTTTAGGCACTCTATAGCGTTTTCTATGGTGCTTTTGTTGCTATTCCAGTAAATGCCCTCAATGCGTACACCCTTTTCTTTTTCCAATTCGTCAAATTCTTTCATCAATTCTGCTTTTGTCATATAATCAACCATCCTTTCATTGTGTGCCCTGTCTCATCGGTGCAGGTGGGGCAGTTCCTACAGACCGCCATAAGGCGGTTTCGACTATTCGCAAATTCTGCGGAAAATTTCAATTGTGAGTTCTGCGGCAGCTCTTTTTCTGTCGGACGTGTATCCGTGGCGCTTGCTCTTTAGGGCTTTTTCTGCTTGCTTAAGGTTTCCAACTCCCCAGGATGCCGCTTTGTTGAGCTTTTCCCATTCATCCGGCGCGACTTTTACAGCTTTAAGAGTTGCCGTGTTGATCTCGTAATTGTCTTTATCTTCTGGGTGCAAATCTTCGCAAACCGGAATATATTCATGCGTTCCCATGTTTCCACCGATATTCCAGACGAAAAAGCCAACCGGGATTTTACCCACAATTTCAAAAGTGTTGTCTCTGTCGCAAAGTGTAGAAATGCTATAAATTTTGTTGTTTTCAATTTTTACTATTTCCATAATGTTTCCCTTTCTGGTCTGCCATCATCAGAGCCGGGCGACTATCCCACGGCTGACGCTCCAAGATCGGAGCGTTTCGGCTAAATGTGTTCGATTCTGAATTTGTCTCTTGTTTCTTTCGGAAGCACAAAGTTTATAAAATCCTCGGCAATCACAAGGCTTTCAAATTCTGCAATTACGCTTTCTTTTGGTGTCTCAAATTTGCTAGGGTATATTGTTGCGATCACTTTCCAATTCATCATTTTGTTTCCCTCACTTTCGTGTTTCATTTGATACTTGTATTATAGTAAATATAAGGCACAAAAACAATTGGCATAATTTACAAAATATAAGGCACAAAACATAAATTTACTTGTGAAATATGTATAAGGCACAAAAACACATTAAACATTATATAAGGAAAGAAAACTTTTCCTTGACATATAAGGCACAAATGCTATAATGGTAACAAACACAGAAAGAGAGGTACAGAGCATGGAACGCAAAACAACAGAAGCAACACGGCGCGCAATCTATAAATACGATGATAAGTTTGAGCGCGTTAATTGCAGATTTATAAAAGGCACAAAGGAGCGCATAGAAAAGCTTGGATATAAGAGCGCAAACGACTTTATTAAACTTGCTGTCGCGGAAAAGCTGGAGCATGACGAAAAAATTTTAAGATAAGGCACAAAAAACTATTGACATATAAGGCACAAAATGTTATAGTATAGACAGATCAAAGAGATAGAGCAAAGGCAAAAGCCAAGGAGGAAAAATCATATGAAAAACTACAAAGAGTACACAAGGAACGAGATAAACGAGATCACCAAGCGCGGTGGCGATGATCTAAAAAAACTTAATCAGATGGTAGCTGATTATTTAGATAGCTTGAAATTAAGCGACAAGGCAAGGGCTGTAATAAGTGACACCGATTTTAATTGTATGGCAATCTGTTTCGGTGGGATGCTGACAGCCGAAGAGATCGAGGAAGATATAAAAGATCAGTACGGCGAAGAGGATTAAAAGAAAGAGAGTGGGAAAGATTAAACGTCTAACCCACTCTTTTTTCACTGGTGTTGCTAAGAATATAATTATTTCAATCCCTGTCTGCCGGAATCGCTGGCAGAACCACAGCGGCAAGCATCCATGCCGTGCGACATATTTATATACTACATCCAGATCAGACAAAATGCAAGTAAATATTTTTAAACAAGGGCAGCTTTTCCGGCTGCCTTTTATTTTTGCCATATCCAAAATCGACAACGCATCCTGGCATATCTTACAAAATCCCCGAAAAATCGTAAATAAACTATAAAACTTTTCTTAAATTTTTATAAGCAAGGATAACGTTAGTTGAATAAAACCAAACCGGAAAATGATAGAATAGTACCAGTTTTTATAAAAAATCGTCTGACAATCGTCTGACATAACACGACACAATCGTCTGACGTCGCTTTTTCAGAAACTATGTTCTTTATCTTTTTCTTTCTCTTAATCTTTTAAATTGTCTATAAATATACTGTATCTAAAGCCTATAGGTTATATATTAAGTGTATATCCGCGTACACGCGCGGCGTAAATATATATACCCACTGTCTATAGGTGTGTGAAAATTTTCTTGTTGACTTTAAACCCAAAAATAGTGTATACCAAAAGCATATAGATCAAACAGATTGGAGGTGTGAAATATATGCAGGATATAGAGAATGTAGATCTTACAAGACTTATAGTGGATCTAGGTACGGTACAAATATATACATCAACTGTGCAAGATTTGATAGATCAAGCATGTATAGAATTTCACATCGAAGATTTACTAAAAGCCGGTCAGAGACAGTGGAAAGCTGTTATGCAGTATGTAGGTATGCATCTATTCCCGGATACATCAGTACTGAAAGACAAGAGTTTGAAACCTCTTGGCAATGCAACTATACCGACTAACTGCAATAGATACGACAGAGAGGTGTTATATAAACTCTGTGATTATTATATATATATATCCAACGTATACAGTAAGCTGGTAAGTACAGTTGCATTCAGTTATTTTTGTAATATACCAACGAACACAATGGATATATGGAGTACAGAAGAACCAAGTTCGTTGGCTTTCAAGATGTGGCAAAAATTGCAACGATCTCGTAAGGATTGTATCCTAGATCGTGCGTATGACTCCAATAGTCCGGTTGGCACTATGTTCGTGGGTAATAACGAATTCGGCATGAATCAGCCCGGTATTGGGGATAATGCCACCCAACGCAAGGCGGTAACGGCGCAGGACCTGCCAAGATTGGACGAGAAAAACAACCAAGAATTGCACGCGATCGATACACAATTCGCAGATACAGAAGCGAATAACACGGTTTAAATTGTGTGCGATTATTCTACAATTCACAAATACAGTAATACAAACGGTTGTAGCGTTTACAAGTATTCGCAACTATTCGGAAAAGCAGAGTTAAGCGAATAGTTATACCAATGGCATACAGAATTGTGCAAAATGTTTGAGAATGGCACACAATTCTAACAGAGCAAACGAACCAAGCAAAGCAGCACTAACAATTGTCCTGAATGCATGGGGAGGGGGTCTGACAGAAAGACCACAGGGCGACTACTAAGTCCCTCAAATTCCTGAAAAAATAAAAAACCACTTTGCACAAAACAAAGCATTGATTTTTCATAGCAAACAGCATATAATAAATTTATAACAATTCACTTTCACGTTGCGAATCGCAACTACGTTTCCAAAAAATTTTAAAAATAACAAAAAGAGGTCAAACACCATGAGGATATTGATTGAGTATATCCGTTCATGTTTCTGTAAGCATGATTGGGAACTTCTGTTCAATACAGACATTATGGACGGTGATAAGTTGTTTAATAGCATAAAAGTGTATCGTTGCAGGAAATGCGGGTTAGAAAAACGTTATAAGGCTAGATAGGAGAATTTGTATGGATAATCCGATTCCAAAAGTTAAGGTCGTAAACCCAAATGGAGATTGGCGCGGAACTGAATGCTGCATAGACGACAAGAAGATTAAAAACGTCAAAAGCGTTGATTTTCGCGTTGCAGTTGATGAAATTCCAAAGTTCACTTTTGAAACTATTGGTCTGCCGGATATTGATATGAGCGGTGACATTAGATTCAGATTCACGCCGAAAACAGTTCAACAGGCAGTAATTGTGCTTCGAAATGAATTGCTGAACAAAGGAACATTGTATAACGGCTTCTTGGAAAGTATGTTAAGTGCCTTGGATGAAAAGTTTTGGGATTCAAGGGATAGAAACGGGAACGATCTTGACCTTGGAGAAGAGGATTTTAAAGAAGCTGCAGCATTGATGTTGAATCGTTTGATTGGGATTGAAGAATGAAAGGATGAATGACATATGACCGGAAATGAGTATCAGAAATTAGCCATGCGGACAAATGACCGTAAGGCAACAGATAGAATTTCGGATAAACTTGATTTGCTTAAACTTTGCAAAAAGAACAATATTGCATCCGCATTGCAGGATTATGACCTTGGCGGTATCTTCAATGCCTGTCTTGGATTGTCCGGTGAGGTTGGAGAGTTCAACGACATGATTAAAAAATGGATTTTCCATGAGAAACAGCTCGATATTGACCATGCGAAGAAAGAGGCCGGGAATATTTGCTGGTATTTAGCAATGCTTTGTGAATCATTCGGGTGGAGCCTTGATGAAATCATGCAAATGAACGTAGACAAGCTTAAGGCACGTTATCCGCAGGGTTTTGATATTGAAAGAGCAAACCACAGAGCGGAAGGTGATGTGTAATGGCATATAGCAAAGAATGGGAGGAAAAGAAGCAATGACAGTAATTTCGCAGAAAAGAGATCTTGCGTTTGATTTTGATTCACACGTTATTGCGCAAAGGGATGAATACATATACCTCCACATTGACGGAAGAGACGTTGAGATCGGAAAATATAAGTCGCAGGAACGCGCTAACAAAGTTTTTATTGAAATGATCGAAATGAACGTTTTAGAGGTCGCTTATTATATGCCGGAGGAGTAAAGATGGATATTATCAAAGCAATTTTATCAACACTTGATTTTCTGTTGATCGTATTATTTTTAAGTTTTGCGATAACTGAACGAGAAAACAAAGCGCAAACAGTTGGGTTTGTCTCTCTTTCCCTGCTAATCGGCTCTAACATACTTTTGATGTGGTGCTGATATATGATTGGGCTATCGCCAAGCGGTAAGGCACAGGATTTTGATTCCTGTATTCGTTGGTTCGAATCCTCGCTCGTCAAAGACGGTAACGCACAGAGATGTGGAATGAGACGGTTCTGTGCATGATTGTGAGTTTGGGCGGTTGGTTTCTAGCAATCATTCAACAAAAGTTGATCGTGTAACGCATAGCACGTAAAACATATTGCTAACCGTCTGATGGCGGTTTTGATCGGTTAGTCGAGCGGTAAGACACCACCCTTTCACGGTGGTAACACGAGTTCGAATCTCGTACCGATCATGGGTGATGTTGCCAGTACACTCCGAGGGCGTTTATTACAGAAATGCAGGTGCTAATCAATATACCGGTTAAACTTAGCACAGGGAACTGGATTGAGCGGTTGCCATTCAAAAGATGGCGCTAACCGCTGACAAAAAGAACCTTGCACTTGGGGTAGTGTGGAGCAAGTAAAAAACGGAAACTGCTCGGCTATGCAGATATGGTGTAATGGTATCACAGGAGATCACTAATCTCTCCAACGAGTAAAATCGTTGCCAAGGTTCGAGTCCTTGTATCTGCGCTAACTTACGACAATAAACCTGGGAAAAGGTTTGCCGTAAGCGGTAGAAAGTCCGCATGAAATTGCACAAAGTAGTGACAAAAGCAATTTCGAGTGTAGCGGTTACACTACAACCGCTATATTTGCCGTGTGTCCGGTTGGTCGAGGGTGCTGTCTTGAAAACAGTCTGGATGTAAAAGTCTCTGGGATTCAAATCCCTAACATGGCGTTGATATGTGGCGGAAAAGGTAAACACTAATCAATGGTTAAGAGAAAGGTGTGCAATAAGAATTGCTATCAACAGGTCTGGTAAAAAGCCGTAAGCAATTACACCTATAAATCCGTTAGAAAATAAAAATCCATTTTTCCCTATTCGTAGGTGCAGACTAACTGACGGAATCTCATGCATGGTGCAAATCCATGCCATATCAATTCAATTACACTTATTACACACGAAAGACACGGAATCTCACGAGGATTCCGGTTTTTGCTATGGTTGGGGGTTCAAAATATGACAAACTGCGTTAATTGTGGTGCACCAATCGAAACCGACAAAAAGGTGTGTCCTTATTGCAAAACTCCATATGAAAATGCAGGGAATTATAGTTTAGGTCTTATAGATTGTGAAGAATCATATTGTGATGCGGACGGTATTTTGCATCGTATTGTCCAAAAAAAATACTTTGATTGAGGTGTGTTATGTGTGAATTTTGTGAAGAAAAATTACCTATCATAACAAATTATGGCAAATTCAAGATTGATAGATTGTCAAATATACCTGTAATTACATGTGATTTGAATAAATGCCCGACTTTTGCTACGTGCAGTAGCAAAGATATCAATGTTGAAATGGTAATGAAAATATCTTATTGTCCGATGTGTGGTAGAAAGTTGGTGGAAGAATGAAACATCAAAAAAGAATGGCGCACTTGCGACAGGTGCGGTGCAGAAATTAAAAAAGGAATACTGTGCGGAAATTCGGTTACAAAAAACGGCATTTTTAATACCACATACGACTTGTGCCGTAAATGTATGGAAGATTTTGAGGAGTTTATGAGAAATGATCGTTAATATGGGAGCCAAAACCTATGAAATGAGCCGAAAGCAGACAAAGGCTATTCTTGGAACGGCTAAGAAACTTGCTGATTGCAACATATACGGCATTGAAAAAGGCAACATAGTGATTATGCTGAATGAGAGGTATGAGGACGATATGAGCCTTAAGAAAGCCGTAGGGGAGTATAAAAAGAAAGGGTTCAAGGTACATTGGAAATGAAGAAAACACGTTCAAAAATCATAATAAAAACCAGAAAAGGCGGTTACACAAAGATTTACGCTAATGGTAAATGGCAAAAGGGAGTGTATAATATTGATTTCCATGCCGATTGTACACCTTTGAGATACCCATATATAAAGGTTCCTTGTGAATTTGATAAGAATAAGACAGATAAGAACGGTTCGGTTATTTATGACCAAGAAAAAGAAGAAATTGCAAAAGAACACGTAGTTGCGAGAATTTAGGAGGAGTTTTTATGAAGAAGCTATTTGTAAGTGTGCCAATGAAAGGCAGAACAGAGGAAGAAATCAAAGCAAGTATTCAGAAGATGAAAAAGATTGCGGAGATATACGAGGGTGAGAAATTAGAGCTTATCGACAGTTATATTGAGGATAATCCACCTAAAGATAGCAAAGAAGCGGTATGGTACCTCGGAGAAAGCTTTAAGAAGCTGGCACAGGCTGATGTATTTGTGGGAATATGCGAGAGCTACGATTGGAACGGCTGTCAGATTGAAAGAGAAACAGCAGAAAGATATGGCATTAAGGTATATGTGATTCCGGCACGATATGTAATTGATAATTATAATGCGCTTTTGAATAAATTACATGTTTGCAACGATGAAGTATCAACATTCTAATAAAATTTTACCGGCTAACAAATAGAGTTAGTCGCTACCCTAAAACAATTATAGGCAGAGGTCAAGGCACTTCTGCTTTTGCGGAGGTGCTTTTTATTTGGCTTCAAAGCAGTTAATCAATGCAGTAAATGGATATGAAAACTACATACAGAGAAAAGGTGTTGATGAACAGGTAATAGATGCCTACATACAAGCCGTGGCAGTTGCCTTAAGGACAGAGCGTGACGTTGATTATGGATTAAAAATATCCGCAAGGGCAAAGCAACTTATAGCAACCTATGTCAAAGACCATACAGGTGGCAGAGTTGCAGACTTAGAAGTATATGCCGGGGAACATGATACGACATATAAGGCGCTTCAACAATTCTACGATGTTTTGATGTATGAATCAGCCTATCTTGTGGACAGCTTTTTTTATTACATTGAAATTGATGAAAAGGATCCGTGGAAAAGATTTTATTTCCCAAGAAGAAAAGTATTGCAACCTGTAGTCGGAGCATACCAGGAGATTTATGATGGAAAATTAGATTTTCTGTCTGTATCGCAACCGAAAAGAACCGGAAAAACAACAGGCGGTTTGAAATTGGCACAGATGATGGGCGGACGCGACCCGGACGGAAGTATATTTGGCGTTGGAAAAGGAGAAGGGCTTGTTAAGCGATTTTATGGTGGCTTATTGCAAGGCTTTGAAACAGAAAGCACGTACAATAGATTCTTAAGTGTTTTCCCAGAAGCAATAAAGATAGGAGAAAAAGATTACAAAAGTGCTGAAAATCTATCAATCGACCTTAAAAGCAAAAATATCTTCCCGACATTTACCTGTAGACCTATTGATGGTGCAATCGTAGGATGTACCGAAGCAAATGTGCTTGTCTATATTGATGACTGCGTTAAAAACCATGAGGAAGCACGAAATAGAGATAGATTGGAGTTCCTTTGCGAGAAAGTAACAGATGATGTTCTCGGTAGACGATTAGAGGGAACACCTATTATCATACAGGGAACGAAATACAGTTTGTATGACCCAATTACGGCTTTACAAAATAAAGCTGATGAATTGGAGTGGAGATGGAAAGAAGTTGCGATTCCGGCACTTGACCCGATCACAGATGAAAGCAATTGGGAGATTTATCGAAAAGATAAAAAAGGATTGCGGAAGATATTCACAACCGTTTACTACCAAAAGGAAAGAAAACTTGTTTCGGAAGAAACGTGGGCGGCAGAGTTTCAACAAGAACCATTTGAAGCAAAAGGGCGAATGTTTGCAGAGAATGAACTTAATTATTTTGAGGAACTTCCTGTTGATCGAGAACCAGATGCGATTATGGCTGCTTGTGACAGTGCGGATAAGGGAGAAGATAGCTGCTCAATGCCGATTGGCTATGTGTACGGCAACGAGGTTTATATCGTAGATGTAGTGTTTGACAATGCCGGAACACAGTTTACCAAGCCGGAATGTGCAAATATGCTTATCAAGCACAATGTTAAGACGGTTACGTTTGAGAGCAACAGTGCAGGAGAGTATTTCGGGCGAGATGTAATGGAAATTGTAAAAAAACAAGGCGGAAGATGTAGTGCGCGGTTCAAGTTTAATTGCTCAAACAAAATAACTCGAATGGAAAATGCGAGAGATAATGTCATTCGTGATTATTATTTCCGCGATTTCAAGAAAATGGACAGGCAGAGCCAATATTACAAGTTTATGAAAGAACTTACTACCATGACAAGAAGTGGAAAAGTAAAGCATGATGATGCACCGGATTCAGTTGCTTTGTTTGAAAACGAGATGCGAAGCGGAACACAGGCAAAGGTAGAAGCGGCAGTAAACCCATTTAGGAGGCATTAGGATATGACAACAGACAAATATCTTTCACAGATAAGCAGAATTGACCATGCAATTGCGAATAAGCTGGAAGAAATTAAAAGGCTATCCGATATGGCAACCTCTATATCAATATCTCCAAAAGAGGTAGACGTTCAATCATCCGGCAATCCCGATAAAATGGGGAGTGCGGTGTCAAAAATTGTTGATCTGCAGAACGAAATTCAAACGCTTGTTGACGAATTAGTTGATAAAAGGCGAATTATCATATCGCAAATTGACAGTATGGATAACACAGATGTATATATTGTGCTTTCATCGCACTATGTCAATGGAAAAGATTGGAATCTGATTTCCGTGGAAATGAAATATTCCTACAGGAACATTATGAAACTTAGAAAAAGAGCATTGCAGGAGTTTGAAAGGCGATACGGACAGCTTTATTCCGAAAAGGGTGCATAAAAGTACACAATAGTTCACACTCTTTCACAACATTTCCTAAAATTTGCATGGTATACTAAAAGAGTAGAAAAGCAAATTCCTACAACCCCCCCAAAAAGTATATAACCCGTAAAAAACACTGTCATTTCTGACGGTGTTTTTTGTTTTTAAGAAAGAGGTTGCTATGAAAAAAGTAACTATATATTGCCCGAATTGCGGAAGAATTGCCGGACATTATGATGGAAGGTCAACGATAGACCATCCATGCAAATGTAAAAAATGCAATCATCTTGTAATTTATCGCGTGGCAACAGGCAAAGTTGAAACAAAGCCAATACCGAAACGCGCTTGTAGTAGTGGAGTTTTATTTATATGAATACACAGCATTTTCACGACCTTGTAAAAGGCAGATACGGAAGAAAAATTGCATATGCTAACGTAGAACAGATTACGGCAGACAATATCGTAAATGTTGTCGGAAACTGCATTGGAACATTCTATTTCAACAAGCCGATTATCCGGTATTTGTGGCACTACTACAAGGGCGATCAGCCGGTATTGTACCGCACAAAGATACAGAATGCGGACATAACCAATAAGGTGTCCGAAAACCATGCCTATGAAATTGTTCAATTTAAGGTTGGTCAGACTTACGGTGAGCCGATTCAGCTTATCAGTAGAAAAGACGATGACCGGATAAATAATGCGGTCGACGAATTTAATGACTATCTGACCGACGCTAACAAGCAGGAAAAGGATATTAAGGCAGGAGAGTGGCAGTCGGCAACCGGAACGTCATTTAAAGCGGTACAGTTTGCTGATGGAGATATACCATTTAGAATTGTCGCACCGACACCGATGAATACGTTTGTTATCTACAGCCGTTCTACGGAAGAACCGCTTTTAGCAATTCAAGAGCTTAAGGATGCTGACGGTCAGTTATATAAACTCTGCTACACGGACTCTTATGAGTGCAAGATTGTAAACGGAGAGGTTCGAGATTGGCAACTGCATGGCTTTGGTGGAATACCGATTGTTGAGTTTCCGAACAACCATGAGCGTATTTCTGATATTGAGCTTGTAATCGGACTTTTAGATGCAATCAACACAATGCAGTCAAACCGAATGGATGGCGTTGAGCAGTTTGTTCAGTTTTGGGTAAAATTTGTAAATTGTGACATTGACCCGGAAACCTTTGAAAAAATGAAGATTTCCCATGCACTGACCGTAAAATCCAATAATGAGCAGAATAAATCAGATGTTGACATTATGACACAGGAGTTGAATCAGACGGAGTGCCAAGTCGCAAAGGATGATTTATGGGATAATGCGCAGTCTATTCTTGCCATACCGAATAAGAACAACAACAATTCCGGTGGAGATACACAAGGGGCGGTTGAGCTTAGAAACGGATGGGATTTCTCAAAGTCGAGAGCAAAGCTGAAAGACCCAATTGTAAAGTCGGCAGAAAAAAGGCTTGCAAAAGTTGTTCTGAATGTGATCCGCATACAGGATCACGATTTAGGATTGAGTTTGCGCGACTTTGATGTTCAGATTAACCATAGTCCGCAAGACAATATGTATACCAAGTCACAGACGCTATACCAGCTTCTACAAGCTGGTATTCATCCTTTTGTGGCGATTAAGTCTGTAGGGCTTTGGGGAGATGCAGAAAAGACATTCCTGTTGTCAAAACCATACCTGGATAATCTATGGAAAACTATTGATGATGTAGAAGCGCAAGAGCAAAAGGCGCAGGAATTGATAAATAAAATGAATACAGATGGCACACAGAGCCAAACAAACGTAGATAAGACAGCTACCGAGTAATCGGCGGCTGTTTTTATTTTATAAATTTGCACCTATGCGTGAAATAGGAGAAATCACAAGTTGAGCAACCAACGTAAAAAAGCGTAGTGAATCGGAGGTAATTTATGACAAGGGAACAGGCAAAACAAAATCTTATTGCTATCGGAGTGGCAGATCCTACGGATGAACAGGTAAGCAATTATCTGAATCAGGTCAATGGCGAAACCAAAAAGGAAAAAGACAGAGCGGATGGCTACAAAGCTAAAGCTGACACGGCAGATGGTTTACAGAAGCAGCTTGATGAACTGCAAGCCGGAAATCTGACGGAACTTGAAAAGGCGAACAAGGCATTAGACACAGCCAATCAGCAGATTGCAGAATTGCAGAAAAATAACGCCATTAGAGATTTACGTGAAAAGGCTATGACCGATTTCAAAGTAACCGCAGAACAGGCAAAAGCAATCGTAAAAGAAGATGGAAGTTTTGACACAGCCGAACTTGGAAAGATTATGTCCGAAAAAGAGACCGCCGCAGCGCAAGCCAAGGAGCAGGAGATTGCAAAAGGCAGTACAAATCCGGGCGGTGGAACGGCTGGCGGTGATAAAGGAAAGACAGAAGCGGAAAAAACCGCAGAATCAATTGGAAAGACTTTAGCCGGAACGAATCAGGCAGCTAAGTCGGTAGTAGACAGTTATTTATCGTAAGGAGGTTTTAAAGATGAAGTTTACTGAAAAAAGCGTAACAACTCAGCTCGAAATTCTGAAAAGAAAATTAGGCGGAGAACTGTTCGAGGAAATCAAACTTGATGATACCGCATTCACAGAAGGCGTATGTAAGGCAGGAAGTCCAATTGCCGCAGATGGCAAAGTTGATAAGGAAACAAAGCCAATCGGAATTTTACTTACAGATGTTTATAAGGATGAGAACCCTAACGGAACAATCCTTAGAGCGTTTGGAGTTGTAAATTCTGCAAACATTCAGACAAACACAGGAGAAGCTGTTGCGGAGGCAGTTAAGACAGCCCTTCCGTTAATCGTATTTGAATAGGAGGTAATACAGAATGAACATTAGAGATGTGTATAGCGCAAAAGCAATCGCACTTGTAAATACAGAAGTTGCAAGTAATAAAATTGCGTATCTTGGTTCGGGATTGTTCCCGGCTAAGAAGAAAATGGGACTTGATCTGAAATGGATTAAGACTTCCAAAGGACTTCCGGTTTCTCTTGCACCATCAAATTTTGATGCAGTGTCAACGTTAAGAAGCCGTGAGGGATTCAAACTCACAGAAACAGAGATGGCTTTCTTCCGTGAATCCATGCTGATTAAGGAAGCTGACGAGCAGGAAATCATGCGTGTACAGGATAGCACCGATCCATATGCATCAGATGTATTAAGCAGAATCTTTGATGATGCAAATACTCTTATTGACGGTGCCAACGTAGTTCCGGAGCGTATGATTATGCAGTTGCTTGCACCGTCTGATGGATCTCCAAAGATTTCCATTCAGGCAAACGGCGTAACCTACGCTTATAACTACGATCCGAGCAACACATACAAGACACACAACTTTGCGAACCTTGAGGGCGCAACAGATAAGTGGGATGACCATGAAAATTCTGATCCACTTGACGATGTTTCTGTTGGTCTTGATGCAGTCGAAGCGGAGACAGGAGAGAGACCTTCTATCATGATTGTTTCTCGTAAGACTATGGATCATCTTAAGCAGAACAAGAAAATCCGTTCAGCCATTCTTGCACAGAATGCTACGGCAAACATCTTTATGAACGACAACCGTGTTAAAGAGGTGTTCTCTAACGAACTAGGAATCAGTATTATTGTTTACTCAAAACAGTACAAGAATGAATCAGGAGCCGCTGCTAAGTTCTACCCTGACGGATTTGCAACACTTATCCCAAGCGGAGCACTTGGAAATACTTGGTACGGCACAACACCGGAAGAGCGCACGCTTATCGGAAAACCTACCGCAGATGTTTCCATTGTAAACACAGGCGTTGCCGTTGCAATTTCTGTATCAGAAGATCCTGTACAGACTAAGACAACGGTTTCTGAAATCGTACTTCCGTCTTATGAAAGAATGGATAGCACCTATGTTATTAAGTGCTATTAGGAGGTGATCCTTTGGTTTACAAGTGCAAAACAAAATATAATGGCAAATGGTATATGCCGGGAGAGGAAGTGCCGGAGACAAAATCTCCGGCGCCTTCTGATTTTATGAATCCACCTAAAAAGTCTATCGCTTATACCAAGACCGAAATCAACAGAATGAGTACCGCAGACTTGCAGAAACTTGCCACAGAGCAGGGGATTGAAAACGCGCAATCAACAAGCGGTGCGGAACTGAAAGAAATTCTGATTGCAAAATTTAATCTGTAGGAGATCGCTTATGTCATACACACTTGTCGAACAGGTAAAGATTCGTTTAAAACAATTTCATATAGAAGATGTAGAGGACGAAGTGACCGGGGAAAAGTCCGATAAGGTTGTGTTTGATAGAAAAGAAGATAACCCGCTGATTGAACAGCTTTTAGAACAGGCAAGGAATGAGATTATCAGCAGACGAAACTACCCGGACGCATACACGCAAGACCAGATTGACGGTGATGTTAAGAATTATGAAAACATTATGGTCAATTTGGCAGTGTATGACCGGTCACAGGCAGGAGAAGCATACATGGCAAGCTATTCTGAAAACGGAGTGAGCCGGACATGGAAAGACCGTGAAAGCCTTTTTGTTGGCGTATTTCCGTTTGTTAAAGCAATGTAAATATCGTCTATAGGGCATTAAAGAAGATTGAGCGTGACCATTATGGTTGCAGGCGGCGCACATTAAGCGGTGGTGGGCAGTGCGCCAATAAAGGAGATTCAAATGAAAAGTATTTTGATTCAAACTTATCTCGTGGCACTTCCGATAGTGCTTGGGTATATAGTTTGGCTTCTTAAGCAACAAAAGAAAAGCAGGGATGCAAATAGCAAGGGAACAATGCTTCTTTTGCGCGTCCAACTTATTGAATACCATGCAAAATACACCAAACTCGGAGAAATACCGTCATATGCCTATCAGAACTTTTGTGAGATGTATGATGCGTACCATGCTTTAGGTGGAAATGGCATGATAACGAAAATGAAACATGAAATTGAAGAAATCCATATAGGGAAAGGAGATAAAAGCCATGAGGAATTGGAAAGATTGGACTAAGAAAGCCGGGATCCGAGCAATCAAGACAGTTGCACAGGCGGCAGTTGCCGGAATTGGAACTGCGGCATTTATGGGCGCGGTGGATTGGAAATATGTACTGTCCGCATCAGTGCTTGCCGGAGTGTTATCGCTTCTGACAAGTGTTGCCGGAATCCCGGAGGAAAACATCAATGCTTGACATTAACAAGCAGGAAATGAAGTATTCACAATCCGGTCAGAGGGTATTTATTCCACAAACCGATGAAGATGGCAATATTGTCTATGAAGGGTACAAGGATTCCGATGGAAACTTTGTACCTTATTTAGATTCCGAGGGCAACAAGATTCCAAAGGGCGAGGAAGTTGAAGGGTTTTCAGAACCTACGACATTCCAAGCCAATATCAGCAATAAGCTGTCGGAAGTCCTTGTAAAAGAGTTCGGAATTGATGATAGTACATCGTACTGCCAGCTTGTCACGGATAAAGGATATTTGCCATTGAAAGCCGGTGATGTGGTGTGGAAGCGTTCGGAAGTCGGACGCACCGATGATGGACTTGTGGATTCAGAAACCGCAGACTACATCGTAAAGGGCGTTGCGGATGAAGGACTGACCACGGATTTGTTTCTTCTTAGGAAGAATATTAAGTAGGTGGTCGCATGGAGGAAGATTGAAATGGAAAATAAAGAAGTAGATATTCTTGGAACTGTATGGAATATCCACATTGTAAAAGAATTTCCGGAACATCTGAAAGAGCATGAGGAAACTGCAACAGGACTCTGCAACGGCTTTGATAAGGATATTTTTGTGAAAGATATGTCTGATTGTGATTGTAAAAACAAGGAACAACTTGTCAAAAATGTTATGAGGCATGAAATATTACACGCGTTCTTGTTTGAAAGCGGACTTTCTGAAAATGCAGGATTTTCCGGTTGCTGGGCAACAAACGAAGAGATGGTTGATTGGTTTGCTATCCAATCTACGAAAATTTACGATGTGTATTTGAAACTTGGACTTTTATAGCAAGAAAGGAAAGCACATGGCAAAGAAAACCATTTCAATGACGTTATCCTCTAAGTCCATACAAGACGCCATAAAGGAATTAGAACAGTACCGCGATAGTTTACAAGCTAAATGCGATTTACTAGTTTCTAGGCTTGCACAGATAGGTCAGGCGGCGGCAATACAACACATATCGGAATCTCCATTAGGAAATACGATAACGGTAAGGGTGGATAAAGCACCGCAGTTAATGACCTCAAATGCGATTCTGATTGCAACCGGAAAAACGGTAACATCAGAAGATAGAGAGCCATTTTACACGTTGCTTGCGGTAGAATTTGGAGCCGGTATTTTTTACAACTCCAAGGAGAACCCGAAAGCACCGGAACTTGGATTCGGTGTCGGCACATATCCGGGGCAAATACACGCTTTTGAAGATGGTTGGTACTATTGGGATGATAAGACCGAAACATGGCGTTATACCCACGGTATCAAAGCCACAATGCCTATGTACAATGCGGAACAACAGATTATCCAGCAGTATGTAAAGATTGCAAGGGAGGTATTCGGTGGAAAATGAGTTAAACAGTTGGGCACTTGATTTTGAAGATACCCTATATTCACTCTTAAAATCTTACATGGAAGGCAAGGTAAGGGGAATCAAGGTAACGCAGGACGAAGAATCGGGCGGTACTGCAACATTCCCAACGCTTTTGATTAGACAAATTGGTGCGCCGGAAGCCGGACGGACTAATGAAGCAAAGACAATCAATGCACTTCGCCCAACATTTCAGATCACAATTACAAACAAAGGAACAAGAAAAGCAACTAAGGACATCGCAGCATATGCGGTGTCTTTTTTTAAGCAACAAATGTTTGAAGTATCAAATGTAATTCCAACAATTTCCAAGCAAGTGCGAACGGTTACATTCCGCGCCACTCGCGTAATTGGAAATATTGAACATTTAGATCAGCTATAAGCAGAAAGGAAGTAGAAAATATGGCATCAACAAGTTATAAAACGCGTGTGATCGTCAAAGAGCACACAGAAAAACAGGCTGACTTTTCAGGCACATACAACCTCTTGGTCGCAGCCAAGACAGTTCCAAGTCCGGCATCTCCGCCAAACACAGTTGAGTCTACCACAATGGAAGACGATCAGCAGACATTCGAAAAGGGTATTAAAACTTCGGATTCACGAGAAATCACAGGAAACCTTGATAAAGAACATCTTTCAAAGGTAGACGCATATGGAGATAAGAAACTTGACATTATCCATCTGTACGGAACTGACGGTATCGGTGGCGTTGCGAAGTACGCATATGTGGGAACTGCAACCGCTACACCAAATGACGTTGGTGGAACCGATGAAATTCTTGAAATGTCAGTAACAGTCATTCCGAGTACGGCATCTGAACTTGTTACCGACAAGCTGAAAGTCGTTGATAACAACGATGGTACATTTACCGTAACGGTGGTGGAATAAAGAGCCTATCGGACGAGCAATCGACTGCACCGGTAGGCGAGGATGAACAGTCGATAGCAGAACTTGAAGCAATGAAATAAGCAACAATGGGGCGGTGGAAACACTGCCCCTTGCCAATATAAGGCAGAAAGGCAAGGTTAATTATGAAAGCTAAATTAGGTGGAAAAGAGTATACAATTCAGTTTGCAACAAGACCATCATTAAAAGCACATATCTTACAGGATATTATGAAGACACAGGAGATGGAAGATATTTCATCTATGGAAGGTATTCTTCTTGAAACACTTCCGAAGGTGCTTCTTGTAGGCTTGCAGATGCATCACAGTGATGAGTTTGGATATGATTACAACACAAACAATGACTATGATGAGCAGTTCGAGAAGGTGTCCGACATTCTCTATGGTGCGATTGATACAAACGAGATTAACTGCATGGACTTATTTGCTGATATGCAGGAGGAAATGATGACAAACGGTTTTTTAGCGCAGATGATGGAGTCGTTGGAGAGAGCGCAGGAGCAGGAGAAGAAAAAGACCCCATCCAAAGCGAAAGCCAAGAATTAACATGGGAATATTACGTTGCGGAAATCCGACCGTTTTACCTTATGGTAACAAAAGGCTACGGATTTTCCGTTGATGATATAGATATGATGAACCCAGAGTTGCTTAAGCCTTATGTAGATGCATACAAGGCAGAATGGAAGCAACGCGATATGGAAATGTATATGTGGTTTGGCAGATATGCAACTTCCGCACTTGTGACCGCAATAGACGCGACATTCGGCAAGGGTAATAGCAAGTACGTGAAAGAAACTTGCTATGATTCCATTGAAAAGCAGAACACGGACGATCCTGATGCGGAGATACGAGAGATGCTTAAAGCAGAAGAAGCATGGGCGGCAGAAGCAAGAAAATCACATTTACCAAAACCAAAGATAGTTTAAGAAAAGAGGTATTGCTATGGCAGTAATTATCGGAAGTGCGCGGCATGATGAACACGGTAACTGTTATTCCGGTGGAAAAGCCGGAGATCAGACCGGACAGGAAGTGTCTACGCAGAAGTTTTATAACCATTCTAAAGGATGGTACGTGCTAAGGGCAAAGGACAATAAGGTTGCGGAGAAGTTAGCCGAAGCTATGCAGATTGCGTGTAGCAATAGCAATATCGGCTATGACCAATCGGAGCGTTACGGAATCATTAAGCATGGAATCAACACAAAGGTCAAGATCGAGTGCGATTGTTCTTCCCTTGTACGTGCTTGTATTATCTATGCATCCGGCAAGGATGTGGGGGATTTCAATACATCCAATGAACGACTGGTAATTCTGAAATCCGGTTTGTTTGATGATATGGGTTCTTATCATGCCGGGTTCGTTCTTCACAACGGAGATATTCTTGTGACGCGCATAAAAGGTCACACAGTTATTGTTGTAAAAGGCGCAAAGAAAAGCAAAGCCAAGTATTATCCGAAGTATACCGGAAATTCAGGTTCAATCGTAGAAGCATTAAAAGCGGTTGGGGAAGATGATGTATCAAAAGAACATCGTGCGGAAATCGCAAAAAAGAACGGATTTTCCAATTTCAAGTTTAAGTCAGAGGAAAATTCAAAAATGCTTTCCCTTCTGAAAAAGGGAAAACTGAAAAAGTAATTCAAGGGCGGTAGGGGTCAAATCCTACCGCCTTTTTCTAAAACTACATAAAGGAGGTGGAACTGTTGGAATTAGAAACCTTAGAGGTCAAAATTCAAGCACAGGCAAGACAGGCTAACGGTCAGATTGATGCGCTGATAACAAGGCTTGGAAAACTATCTTCATCCTTGCAAAGCATAGATTCTAGCGGAATTAACCGGTTGGCAACCGGAGTAAACCGATTGTCAAACTCTATGAGCGCGATGCGAAGTGTTGACACAAGAACGTTTTCTGCTTTAGCGAAAAACTTGAATAAACTTTCGGGAATTAATGCAACCGGACTGAATAATGCGTCAAATGCGATCGGTACGGTCAGCGGGTCTATAAAAGCACTTAGTGGAATAGACTTTAAGGGGAACGGACTCAATGCGTTTGTCAATGCAGTTGCAAAGCTATCTAGTGCAAATCTAGGCACTTTGAGCAGTTTTGATTTTGGCGGTCTTGGAAATAAGATTAATCAGCTATCAAGCTCATTGTCGGGCGCAAAAAAAGTCCAAGGCAATACGATTCAGCTTGTCAATTCAATAGGCAGACTCGCATCATCTTCGGGAAACATAGCAGAAACCGCTGCGGCATTACCAACCCTTGGAAAAGCGATTAGAAGCGTAACGGACTCGCTATCTTCAGCAAAAGCGGTGTCGGAAAACATAATTCAATTCACTTCTGCAATCGGTCAGCTTGCTATTGCCGGAAAAAAGACAGCGCAAACAGCATCAACCCTTGGACTTCTCGCAACGGAATTGAAAAAGTTTATGCAAGTAATGTCCGGAGCACCTAGTGTAAGTAGCAATGTTATTCAAATGACGCAGGCGTTGGCACAGCTTGCATCTTCTGGAAGTAGGGCCGGAAGTTCCATGCGAAGCATGGAGAAATTTAACTTCGACGGAATTTCGAAAGGCTTTGGAAAAATAAGATCAAGCTCATTTTCTCTTGCGTCTGCACTCGGAAAACTGTATGCAACTTATTGGATGCTGTTCCGCGCATTTGGATTATTTAGAGATGCAATCGACATATCATCCTCATTAACAGAGGTTGAGAACGTTGTTCGGCAGACATTCGGAAGATACGAAAATCTGATTGACGATTTTTCAAAGACTTGTATTGATAGATTTGGTATGTCCGAATTGTCCGCAAAACAGTTTGCGAGCCGTTTCCAAGCTATGGGAACTGCCCTTGATATTCCGCAAGGGAAAATGGCTGACATGTCTATCCGGCTGACGGAATTAACCGGAGATATGGCTTCATTTTATGATGTTAGCCAAGAAGATGTTGCCAAGAGTTTGCAGTCCGTATTTTCCGGCACCACAGCACCTATGCGGCGTTACGGTATTGACTTAACGCAGGCAACATTGAAAGAGTGGGCGTTAAAGCAAGGACTTGATGCAAACGTTTCCTCAATGTCACAGGCTCAAAAAGCCATGCTTCGTTATCAATACGTTCTTGCGCATACTACCAATATCACCGGTGACTTTGCGCGTACAGCCGACACATGGCATAACCAGATTACCTTATTAAAAGAGAATTTCAAAGCACTTGGAGCGGTTGTTGGTAGTGGCTTAATCAATGCTTTCAAGCCATTCCTGCGAGCTTTAAACAAGGTATTACAAAAGGTTATTTCCTTTGCGGAAATGGTTACAAATGCTTTAGGTTCAATTTTTGGATGGAAATATGAAGCAAGCAAAGGGGCAGGAATCAGTGGTCTTGCTGATGATATTGGAAGCGCGTCTGATAGCATGGACGATTTAAGCAATTCGGCAGGAAGTGCAGGAAAGAACACAGGCGGTATCGCAAAAAATGCCAAGAAAGCGAAAAAGGAAATCCAACAGGCAACGCGTGCATTTGATGAATTAAAAGTTATTTCAAAGCAGAGCAAAGATAACATTTCCGGTTCTGGAAGTGGCGGTTCTGGAAGTGGCGGTTCTGGAAGTGGTGGTTCCGGTTCTGGTGGTTCCGGTGGCGGCGATACCGGAAAACTGGTACCGACTGATACTATTTTCAAGTCCAATATCAAAGACCTTGAACAACTTGGCGAATCAATCAGAGATGCACTTGTAAATGCTGTTGGTGGTATTGAGTGGAAAAAAATTTACACGAAAGCTGAAAATTTCGGAAAAGATTTTGCAGAATTTCTAAATGGATTATTCTCAGAGGATAAAAAAGGAAATAGTGTATTTACAGCAACCGCAGACGTTATCGCAAAGTCGTTGAATACTGCAATATTTGCATCCAAAGGATTCACAGACAAATTTGAGTTCGATACACTTGGGAAAAATCTTGCGCATGGATTTAATCGCTTTTTCGAGAAGTTTGATTGGGAACAGTGCGCATATGCTATCAACGGATGGGTTGATGGTTTCTGGAATTTTGTTCAGGGATTTTTTGATGATTTAAGTTGGGAAGATATTTTTAATGGATTAAAAACATTTTTAACAAATTTAACACCTAAAAGCTTGGCTACAATTCTTATGTTTTCTAGTGGAAAACTCGCCCCTATAGTATCATCTGCGCTTTGCTCTATACTAGGGTTTACAAGCGGAGGAAAAGGCGGAAAAGGTGGAAAGGGAGGAAAAACATTTAACCTTAATGGTCTCGGATTGGCAATGTTTATTGGAACTATTGCTTATCAGCTTACAAACAAAAAATTCGACTTTACCTCTGCTGTCGTTGAAGCATTGGCAGCTGGAGGCGCAGCATTTTATATGTCAAATGGCAATCCATATTTTGCTCTTGGAGGGGTTACAATATCCGTTGGTATTTCACTTGGAAAGTTTTTAGTAGAAAATTCTTCAAAAATGAAGAAAGGAATTAAAAAAGCGAAAGAAAGCGTTGATTTAGAAATTGGAAAAATATTCGGAGGAAAGAAAAAAGTACAAGGCTTTGATGGGAAAAAGACACTCATAACGCCAGCTAGTGAACTCGGAAAAGGAAAAGTCAAGGATAATGCATATTCCGGAATAAGTTCATCAAAACTTGCTAAAAATCAAGATTGGTATAATAAACAGAGAAACACGAAAAAAATAACAAAAAACCATGCAGTTGCTGGATTTTCAGAAAATATGGACAGGCTTAGTAAGACTGCAGACAGAAATTATAAGTTAAAGGTAAAAGCCGAGATAACATCAGCAGAAGATAAAATATCCAAGAAAAAGAAAAAACTTGATAATTATACAGCAAGTATTTCAAAAGGAAAGGATGGTATCAAAAAGAATGGTAAGACATTAGAAAACTTTAATGCTAATATTTCGAAAAAAACTGATAAATTAAAATTAAGTGAAAAGTCCATAGAAGAATTTGAAGCAAAAATTTCAAGGAAATCAGACAATTTGAGTAAAAATGACAAGTTTTTGTATGATTTTAATGCAGTTCTTTCAAAGAATAAGGATAATATAAAATCTAGCGATAAGTCTTTAAAGAATTACACAGCAAACCTATATAAGAACAAAGACGGAATACCTTCGAAAGACAAGTCGTTAAAGAATTACATTGCAAACCTGTCAGACAACAAAGATAAAATTCCGCTTGGATATAAGTTACTAAATAACTATACGGCTAAGCTTGTTGAAAATAAAGACAAGATTAAAAGCAGTGACAAAAAATTAGACAACTACACAGGTAAACTAACAAAAGCACAGGATAATATAAGACCTGCTGATAAGAAAATTGGCGGTTTTACAGCAAAGATTACATCGTTTGTAAACGATATTAAGAATAAGTTTTTAAATTTCGCAGCTAGGCTCACGGGAAAGAGTACAAAGAAAGCCGATGGCGGTGTATTTTCCGGTGGAAGTTGGAAGCCGATTAAGAAATACGCAGTCGGTGGATTGCCAAACATGGGGCAGATGTTCGTTGCGAGAGAAGCAGGACCGGAACTTGTCGGTACACTTGGCGGTCATACGGCAGTAATGAATAACGACCAGATTGTATCGTCTGTTTCTGCCGGAGTTGCGCAGGCGGTAAAAGAAGTGATTCAGCCGCTTGTAAAGACAAGTGTAGGCAATAATCGACCGATTCAGATTTCACTTGACGGAAAAGTTATCTTTGATAGCACACGTCAAAGCGCGCAAGAGTATTTTAATCGTACCGGAATGTCGCCATTCCCGGTATAAACATAGACACCCCTTTTTCATTGTGGTATATTTGATATATTACAAGAAAAGGGGGAAAAATGTTATGGGATTGATTAAATGTCCGGAGTGTGGAAAAGAAATATCGGATAAAGCAGATGTTTGTATAGGGTGCGGATTCCCGATAAAAAAGCATATCACTAACCAGTGCTCGTATTTTATGAACGATGATATAACAATAACATGTAAAAAGTGCGGAGAAAAGAACAACAAGGGCGATACTTACTGCAAGTCTTGCGGAACAAAATTGACAGATTCGGAAAATATCATGTTCGAGTTGGTGGACGATAAAAAGAAAGTATCGAAATTAAGCATTTTAGCTGTTGTGTGTTCTTTTCTTGGAAAGTATAGCTATATCGGTGCAGTATTGGCATTTATAGATATATGCATACGGAAGAAAAATAAGCAGTATAAGTTTTCGTATTTTGCAATTTGTGTCAGCATAGTCATAATGCTGGCTGTTGGGTCGCTTGGTTCTTCCGACAGCAATGATTCAAATGATGAACCTAAGCAGATAGAAACGCAGACGCAGGACGAGTCGCAAGCAGGCGCACAAAAGAAAGCCGGATTTGTTGAAAGCATAGCAAAAGATGGGCTTGACAAAAAAGTTGCTAAAAAGGCAAAAAAGATTCTGAAAGAAAAAATCGGGTTCAAAAAAATAGAGTACGTTGAAAGAATGGACGATACATCGAATTATGAAATTACGGCAGACGGGAATGACATTGTAATGACGGCAAGCGACAAGGTATACCGTATTTTTATCCCGGATAGTTCATATGTATTTTACGAGGACGGAAAGGTAAAACTTACTGCAAAGCGTTTTGATGAAACAACGTACACGCAAAGTGAAGCTTCTGCTTATTACATAATGGCTCAACAGATTATTGAGGACGGACTCGATAACCCGAATGGAGTCAAATTTCCTTCGCAAACCTTTAGCTCGGAAGATATAGCAATAGCAAAAGACGGAGATTTGATTGCGGTTAAAAGTTATGTTGACATTAAAAACTACTACGGAACAAAGGTTAGGATTGATTGGATAGTGCAATATACAGTAAAAGATATTGATTCTTACTCTTGCAATCCGAATTATGTAAAAATCGGTGATGATTCAGCCGGAGAATATATTAAAATGAAATAAGATTTTTTAGATAGCATCTACCAAAACGGTAGGTGCTATTTTTGTACCCATTTTTAGGAGGTAAACGATGGGATATGGCGGTTATTTAGTAAAGTTTGGGAATTATACCATACCAAACAATTTAATAAAGCAGGACACGTTTAGTTCCTATGTAAATATGCAGGACTTAGACCCTTGGACGGACGAAAACGGACTTGAACATCGTGATGCCGTGGAACTGAAAGCCTTAAAGGTAGAGTTTGAAACCAAAGCCATGCTGACTGAAAAGCAGTTTGATGATTTTTGGAAGAACATCGAAAAGAACTATACCAAGGCAAAAGAACGTGGCGGTTACATCACGGCATACGTGCCGGAAAAGCGCGGATATGTCACGCAGTACGGATATATTGCTGATATTCAGCCTACGTTCTATTCTGTGGCGAATGGGAAGGTTAAGTACGACCCGATCAAATTTTCATTTGTAGGTGGTGTATATGATAAATAGCAGTTTGAAAGAAAAGTATTGGGATTCCGGCACAGACAAGCAGATGGTTATATCTATTGTCGGAACAAATCAAAAAATAGACAATTCGATGCTTGAAGTCGGTACGTTTGCGCTTGAAGAAAGTCTGTGCTCGGAATCAGAATTGAAATTCGGTGCGTGTGAAGCGAATTGCGTAAAATTCACGGCACGAAACACCGCAGGAAGCATTGCTGGAAAGACAATCTCTATTGAAGAAACGATTGACGGAGATAGGGAAAATCCGATGCCATACGGCATTTTTAAGGTTGCATCTGATGTTCCTACGGCTGACCGGACAAAACGGCAAATTACGGCGTATGACGCTATGTATGACATTATCAATTCCGATGTAAAGGCTTGGTATGCAGGACTTAGCTTTCCAATGACGTTAAGTCAGTTCCGGGATAGCTTTTTTGCATATATTGGAATTGAACAGTCGGTAGCAACGTTGCCTAACGATTCTATGACGGTCAATAAGACGCTTGTAGCCACGCAGACGGACGATTCAAGCGCGGTCACAGAAGAATCCGCTATCAGTGGTAAAACGGTTGTAACGGCAATCTGTGAGATTAACGGATGCTTTGGTAATATCGACCGGAATGGCAAGTTTGAGTATGTATTTCTGAAAGAAATCACAAGCGCGCTTTATCCGGCAGAAGATTTGTTTCCGGCTGACAATGTATTTCCAAGCGATGCAAATACAGAGTCCATGACCGGACACTATATCACGTTTGATTATGAGGATTTCAAAAGCAAGGCGATCACGCAGTTGGAAATCAAGACAAGTGAGGATAATGCCGGTGCTATTGTTGGAACATCCGGAAATAACTATTCGATCACAGGAAACTTTCTTGTGTCGGATAAGACCGGGGCAGAGTTGGAGCAGATTGCAAATAACTTATTGCCGGTTATGGCACAGGCGGCATATACACCAATTAAAAGCTGTACGTGTGTCGGCAATCCTTGTCTGATGCTTGGCGAGCCTATCCGATTTAACACGAGCCGAGAGATTGTTGAAACGTATCTGTTGCAACGCACTTTAACCGGAGTGCAAAGCAAGCGAGATTCGATTTCCGCACAGGGAACGCAGACACACTCTGCAAAGGTTAATTCTATCAGAGACACGATTGAAAGCGTACAAAAGCGTACAAACAAGTTAGAGCGAAATGCTGACCATCTGCAATCAACGTATGAGGACTTAGAAAAACAGACTAACTCTAAGTTTGAGCAAACCGCAAATGCAATAACGGCAGAAGTAACGCGAGCGCAAAAAGCAGAAGGGGAATTGGATGCGTCCTTAGAATTAAAGCTTGGAAGAGATGAGAACGACCAAGTCGTTTCTATGATTAACGCAAGTGCAGATCATATAGTACTACGCGGAAACCGATTGATTATCGAGAGTAACAACTTCGAGTTGGATGCGCTGGGTCGGGTTCATATAGTGGATTCTTTACTTTTTGACAGTGAAGATGGAACCGTAGAAGTCATGGGGCACGACGGAAAATACAATATTGCTCTATTGGAAAATATCGGAATAGATTGGAACACTGTGAAAGTGTATAATGTGCCAAAAGCAGAGACGGTGGGAGTAGGATATTCCATTCTTACATCATTGGATTTAAGGGATATTAATAAAAGTATAGATGATATTAAGAACTCTATACCAAGTAACTACATAACCGGATTCTCCGGTAGCGCAGGAGCATCCGAAGGTGTATATTACAGCATTTACACAAGCGGATCTACGATCGTCGGCAAGAAAATGTCGTATTCCGATTTAAAGACCAAGCTGTCTGATAAACGATTAAAAAAGAATGTTCGTAAAATGCCGGACATCAAAGAACTTTATATGTCATTGCAACCGATGGAGTATGAGTATAAAAACGGTATTCTGCCTGGAACCAAGAAAGAATTTGGAGTTATTGCTCAACAAACACGGCAAGATTTGCAGGAGCACGGTATCAATCCGGATGAATACGATATAGTCCGAGAATCTGATCCTTTGCCAGACACAAAGGAAGGAAATTATGCAAAGGACAAGGTACTTCGTGTTGACTATGACCAATTCCACGCCATGCACATACAGATGATTCAAAGACAGCAGAAAGAGATTGAACTTTTGAAGCAGAAAAATGAAGATCTGGAACGCAGGCTATCCGCATTAGAAAGGGGTGTGAGCCATGCAGAAAATATATAGCCGTATAAATTGGGAGAACTTCCCAAGTGAGAAAACCGCTGTAAATGAAACAAACCTTAACAAGATGGACTTGGCGATTGACAATCTGGATGATCGTGTTGTTGCTATGGATGCCGCTAAGGTTGATCTGACAAAGGCGAATGAGCTTGTGAAAGAAATTTTATGGGATGAATCCAACGGCACATTGACTATAACCAAGATGAACGGTTCCAAGGCTGTGATTGACACCAAACTTGAAAAGCTGGCGGTCAACTTCAAATACAATCCGCAGACACAACAGTTGATTATCACGTTGGATGATGGAACAGAGCAGAGCGTAGATTTATCGTCCTTGATTACCGAATATGAGTTCTTGGATTCCGATACTATCGCATTTGAGATTGCGGATGGCAAGGTAAAGTCGAATGTGAAGAATGGTTCGATTACCGAGGATAAGCTGCAGCCGAACTTCTTAGCGGATGTTAAGGTCGAAGTTGAAAAGGCGAAAGCATCAGCAACCGCAGCGGATGTGTCAGAAAAGGAATCCACGGCGCAAGCTAATCTGTCCAAAGAGTATGCTGACAAGGCAAAGGAATACAGCGACAACATTGATAAAAAGGCTCAACTTGCAACGTTCGATGTAAATGAGGACGGCGAGTTGATCTATACAGATAACACAGCAGATGTATTTACCGTTGATGATGACGGAAATTTGAAGTGGGAGGTGGCTTAGAATGGCTATAGCAGGAAGAGTGGCAATCGTGCCAAAGGGAGATTGGAGTGCAAACGCTACATATAAGAGATTGGATGCAGTAACATACAACAATACACTGTATTTTGCGAAAAAAGAAGTTCCGGCAGGAACGGAAACAAGCAACACAGAGTATTGGTCAAAGTCAATTGTTGGCGGTGCTGGATCAATTGCAACGAAAGAGGATGCCGGAATTGTAAAGCCAGCAGATGGACTTACAGTTGCGGAAGATGGAACCCTTAAGGTCAGTATTGACGGAACAACACTCACAATGGATCAGGTCAACAATGTTATTAAGTTGGCTGAAACTTTAAAAGATAAGATCAACGGAGCGTTTCCGGCGGCAAACTTAATCAACAATCTTACCACTACAGAAGCGGGATTTGGGTTGGATGCCCGGCAGGGAAAAGCCTTGGATGATAAAATCACCGAAATCAACGGCAGTTTAAATCAGATTGAACTGACATCTTATGGTATCGAAGGTATTGACGTGAGTAGTACGGTATGTTTTGTAAAGAACAAAATCGCATATATCACTGTTAATATATATTATAATTCCAAAGAGGCAATCACTGAATGGACAAAGATCCTTGGCAATTTTCCACTCCCGGTAAATACCAAAGATTTTTTTATATATTACGATGATGACTATAGTTCTAACACGGTTCTAGGAGCTCGCCTTAATGGAAATGGAGAATTACTGATTATTGGAAGCAAATTTTCACATACCAGATTTATTTGTGGAGCAATATCGTATCCTATAAAATGATATTACTATGTAAAGGCTTAGAAGGTGATATAGCTTCCGGTCTGTAATCCTCCCAAACTCCAACCTTCGGTTGTCTTAAATACATGATAGCAAGCTGTTCGATCATAACAAAAAACTATAAATGTTGCATAATTTCCTAGATTATGTGCTATTGCAAAATAAGTACCAGCCGCAACAACTTCAAACATGCTTATACCAATCGGAATATTATCGAACAATTTTTTGAGTACAAGCCACGGTTTTTCATAACATGTTTCTCCTAATACTTCATTGCCATTTAAAGTAATACCTTTATTAACTTTCTTATTTAAACTGCCGTTTAACGAAATATATCGAACAAATATTCGAACGTAACTTATAAACCATTTTTATCAATAGAAAGGAATAAAAAACATGGATAAAATTATTTTAAAAGATCAGACCAGCTTCGAGATTGCCGACGGTGCAAGCCTTGGCAACATCCAGATCAAGGCCGAGAATTTCGACACCGTTAAGAAAATCACGGATGCATTTACCGCAGAGAATTTGCAGGAAGTGACATTTGAACATAATGGCGAAACATCCGGCAAATATACCGATTTGAAATCGGATGGGTTTACATATACCCAGAATACGGACGCAGACGGTAAAGAAGATGGAACTTACACGGTAACAATCCGCCTTAGAACCAAGACGGAAATGGAGAAGGCAATCGATGAATTGAAAGCCGGACATGAAACAAACGCCGGAGCAATCGAGGAACTTGCAGACATGGTAGCAGGAAGTGAGGTGTAAGATATGGTTAAGTTTTATGTGCGCAGAATCATGATTGACAAGAAAATGACTATTGATGAAGTGCCGATGCGTTGGCGCACAAAGGTGCAGGAAGAGATCGAGAGGCAGCTTTCTGATTCTCTGTAATAAAATTTCTTGTCGAAACTTGCGACCGAAAAATGTTGAAATCATGCGCATTGCAGTGATACTATGGACTTGTCCGAAAGGACACTTCAAGTTCTGGTGGGGATGAAGCTTGGCATTGGCTTTGTCCCCAAGTTATTGTTGACTATGCAGAACGTATGTTCTATAATTGTTTTGTTGGTACATAATAGTTTATGATTGGAGGTTTTTATGGCGGGAGAAGTAAAAACAGAAGAGACTTACAAAGAAGAAATTATAACTATGATAAAAGAAATTGAAGATTATAAGATATTACAAATTTTGCATGGATTTGTAAAAGCTGGTTTAAAAGAAGAAAAAGCAGGGCGATGAACCCTGCTTTTCTTTTAAAATATAAACTTTTCGAAAAATTCACATAACAATTCTTTTTTGCTTACTGGCAATCTGCTGTATTCAATAATAATTTTTTTGAAACGTTCATCATTCATTCCAATATTTAATACAATACTTGAAAATTCTTCGTCAACAGATTTATTAATGTGTTGTTCTATTAAATCTGATTTTCCGATTTTGAAATAATCAGCCAATGCCTGAAGCTTTCCTGACCTTGGAAATGATTTTCCGGTACACCACATACTTAGAGTCGTTGGGTTAATACCTAAGTCTTTTGCGACATCTATTTGCTGTTTTTGATTTAATTCAATATAGTATCTTAAATTTTCAGCAAACACTTCTTTTTGGATATCGTCTACATCCATTTCGTTAAATTGATTTTCGTTATCCATTCCTCTGTCCTCCTTTCTAATCGTATTATAAACCAATAAAATAAAAAATTCAATATTAAATCCAATAAATTTGAATTTTAGTGTTGACAATCCAAAATAATTGGACTATGATTAAAACATCAAATATGAAAGGAGAGAAAAAGATGCCTAGAATTTCATTAGAAGCAGTTCGCGTAAATGCGAAAATGACACAAAAGGAATGGGCTGAAATGCTTGGTGTATCTAATGCAACCGTGGTTAATTGGGAAAAGGGCAAGACAGAGCCTAGTTTATCCCAGTTGAAAACCATGAGCAAATTATCTGGTATTCCGATGGATTTTATTTTTGTGCCAGATACATCCAATTAAATTGGATTATAAAAGAAAGGAAGCGAGTGAGGACATGAAAGAAATTAAATCCGCGAATGATTTGGTTGTTGTTCCGGTTTCCTATTTCAAAAGAAAGGAGATAGAATGAACGATTTACAAATCTTTAACAATGAAGAGTTCGGAGAAATCCGGACAGTAGTAGTAAACGATGAACCAATGTTTTGCCTTATTGATATTTGCAAAGCGTTGGAAATGAGTAATCCAACAATGGTTGCGCAGAGATTAGATGATGATGAACGCACTAAGTTAGACTTAGGGCGTGCAGGAGATACGAACTTCATTACCGAGAGTGGCTTATACGCAGTTATTCTTCGGAGTGACAAACCGAATGCCAAGAAGTTCCGCAAGTGGGTAACATCAGAGGTTCTTCCATCAATCCGTAAGAATGGTGGCTACATAGCCGGACAGGAAACCTTATCTGATGAAGAATTGCTTTCCAAGGCTCTTATGGTTGCACAACGAAAGATTGACGAAAAGAACAACATTATTGCTATGCAGGACTCGCGTATCCAAGGCATGATACCTAAAGAGATTTTTGCAGATGCGGTTGCAACGAGCCATACGTCAATTCTGATCGGAGATTTAGCAAAGCTGATTTGTCAGAACGGTGTGCAGATCGGACAGAAGCGGTTGTTTGAGTGGTTGCGAGAGAATAACTTCCTTATTAAAAGCGGTTCATCAAGGAATATGCCGCAACAGAGATATGTCGAGCAGGGATTGTTCGAGGTTAAGGAAAGCAACATTCAGAATCCGGATGGTTCGGTAAGAATCACAAAGACAACGAAAGTTACCGGAAAAGGACAAGTTTACTTTGTAAACAAGTTTCTTCGCACAAGCTTTGCATAAGTAACTTCCTTATTTAAAAGGAGAACAATATGGTTTACAGAATTTTAAGAAAATTAGGCTTTTTAATTGCTTCGTTGTCGTTTTGTTGTGTTGGTACAGAAGATGTTCGCGGTCTTATCTTTGGAATTGTCGGGATTGCAGGATTGCTTCTGATAGTTTTTTCCAGCAAGATGCTTCGTATCAATTATGAACGCCGTAAACTTGACAGAAAAATCGCGGAAAGGAGAGCCCAAGCTATTGAAGAGAGTAATTGCACTTGCGATGATTGCAACAATGCTTGTTGTAAAGCCGTATAGCACGAATGCTACAGAGACATATATCGGTTATTGCGAGGAGATTAGTAAAAAGTACAATATCTGTCCGGAACTCATTCAAGCAATCGTTGAGCAGGAATCGAATTACAATCCAAATGCACACGGTTCATCTGATGATACAGGACTTATGCAGATCATACCGAAGTGGAACAGAGAGCGCATGAAACGCCTTGGCGTAACGAATCTGTATGACCCATACCAAAACATCCTGTGCGGTACGGACTTGATTGCAGAATTAGCGGAAAAGTACGGAGATCCTTATCTGGTGCTGATGTGCTACAACGAGGGCGAATATGGTGGAGCAATCAAAAGATACGAGAACGGACATTATTCAGATTACGCAGTGTCAATTATGGAAAGGGCGGCAGAGTTAGAAGATGCGAATGGTAAGCATGATTATTTGCGGCATCCGTTGTACTGATTACGAAAGAAAAGCTTTGGTTACAATGATGCAGGGCAAGAAGAAAAAGGACGATAAAGAGGACTTTGAAAAGGTTCTCGGAAGAGAAATGGAAAGGAGAAGCAATGGAGAACAAAGTAACGCTGATCGGTGATGTTGTGTCAGCACCAAGGGAAAGCCATACAACACCAAGCGGTAAGATTTTTTATAAATTCTTTATCGCGGTTGAGCGAAGAAGCGGTGTTGCAGATGTAATTCCGGTACTGTTTGATGAAAAAATCAGCGATGCAGAAATTAGCGGAATGGTATGCGTCAGTGGAAAGATAATTACTAGACGTGTGAAAACCGGATCCGGAAAAGCCATTCTTATGTATGTTATGGCTGATACAATCACAAAGCCAGAGGATGATAGTCCTTTGAATGAAGTAAGCCTTGATGGAATCATCGAGGAAAAGCAACTTAGAGAAACACCACTGGGTCGGAAAATTTGTGATGTGAAACTCAAAACTTTAAGAGAGAACGGAAAAGAGGATTTGATTACCTGTATTGCATGGGGAAAGTGCGCAGAATATACGGACTCACTTGCTTTAGGCGATAGGGTGAGTACATACGGCAGATTGCAGAGCCGGAGATACAAGAAAACGTGTAAAGATGGTCGCGTTGTGGAAAAAGTTACATATGAGTTGTCAATAAAAGGAATCGTGGGGGTGTAACATGGGGAAGAAAAATTATGTTTATGTTCCAAAAGAAGAGTATGAAGAACTGATTGAGTGCAAGTTACATATCAACATGTTGCACAGATACATTACAAAAGAACATGAAGATAACATCAGATTGCGCGGTTGCAAACAGGATACAACAGATATGCTGACAATCGAAACTTTGAGCGGATACACGGAGAACGAAAAGCATTTCGATAGACTGAGAAGAGAATTTAAAGAAAGGGTGAGACAAAAATGCGAATGATTTTAAAATCGTTACATATGGAGAATTTCAAAGGTATTAAGAGCCTTGATGTGAATTTCTCAAATAAGACAAGTATTAAAGGGCAGAATGCAGCAGGCAAGACCACAATTTTCGATGCATTTACATGGTTACTGTTTAACAAAAACAGTGCCGGAGAGGAGAAGTTCAATGTTCGCCCGTTGGATAAGGACGGAAAGCGCATTGACAATGTAGAAATCAAAGTTGCAGCGGTTCTGGATGTAGACGGCAAGGAAGTGGAACTTTCCAAGGTCCAGAAGCAGAACTGGGTTAAGAAGCGCGGAACTGATACTGTGACTTTACAGGGCAATGACAATACATATGAGGTCGATGGTTATCCATATGATACTAAGCCATATGAGGAATATGTCAAAGGGCTTTGCAATATTGAATTGTTCAAGATGCTGACTAATCCGCAATATTTCTCTTCTCTGAAATGGAAAGACCAGAGAGACATTCTGATGAAACTTGTTACAGAGGTTTCGGATGTGGAACTTGCGCAGACAGATGCCAAGTATGCACCGCTGATTGCGGAATTGGAAAAAGCACCGTCTACAGATGATATTCGTGCCAAGTTTTCCAAGGCATTATCCGAATGGAAGAAGAAACAGGCTGAAATCCCAGTGCGCATTGATGAAGTCGAGAAATCTAAGGTTGATGTGGATGTTGCAGAACAGGAGTTGTTAAAAGCCGATTTAGAGAGAAAGATTGAAGCTCTTGAAGATTTAATTGGGAAATCTGATGTGCGGATTGATGAAATGCGCAGCGAAGAAATGCATTGTCAGTTTGAAATGTCAGCGATCGCGCAGACCATGAATAATGAGCTTTCAAGCAAGAGACGTGAGATTGAAAATCACAAATATGACCACGAACGGAAGTTAGAGGATGTTCGTTCATCTATCAGAAAAGCGCAGAATTCCATTGAAAGCAGTAAGAAATCAATTTCCGAACAGACTCTTAAGAAAGCCGACCTTGTGAAAAAATACAACGAGGAAGTAGTAAAGAAATTTGATGATTCCAAGTGGGTATTTGACGAATCTACAACGGTTTGTTCGTTATGCGGACAAAGATTGCCGGAAGATAAAATAGACTCTTTAAGAGCCGATTTTTCGCAGAGAAAGGTAGATGCAATCGAAACATTTAATGAAGAACACGCAAAAACACTTGCTATGATTATTGATGATGGAAATGCGTGTGCTGAAATGATTAAGAAGCTGACCGAGAATAACAAGGAATTGGAAAACACAATTAACACCTTGAAACTGCATGAAGCGGAAGAAATTGACATTATCAAGGGATTTGATGAACAGATTTCTAAGATTCCGGCTTGTGCTTATTATATGCAGAACGCCGAATATGCCAAGTTAAAGGCTAAACAGGACAAGTTGCTTGCTGATATTGCAGAGTTAGAATCCAAGGGCGCAGATAAGGTTGTAGAGGACGCAAAAGCTGATAAGGCAAAATTAAAGAGCCAGCTTGATGAAGTAAATAAGATTATTGCACAGGCGGCTAACAACGTTATGATTGATGATCGCATCGAAACACTTAGAGACGAGCAGAAAGAAATCGGACAGAAAGTTGCTGATCAGGAGCAGATGCTTTATCTCTTGGAAGAGTTCATTCGTTTCAAGCTGAATAAGGTTTCTGAATCCATCAATAGTCATTTCAAGACAGTAAACTTCAAGTTGTTTGAAATGCAGTTAAATGGAGGCATGAAAGATTGCTGTGAGTGTACTGTAAATGGTGTACCTTATTCGACTTTGAACAGTGGTCACAGAATCGTAGCTGGACTTGATATTATCCGTTCGCTTAGCGAGTTATACGGCGTGAGCGTACCGATTTTTGTTGATAATGCAGAATCGCTGAATGAGTTCAATGTTCCGGATATGGATGCACAGTTAATTCTTTTGAGCGTTTCAGAGGATAAGCAGTTGAAAGTGGAGGGTGTGTAGAATGCCAAGAGTAGGGACAAGCAACAACATCACACAGCCTGATGCACGGTGTATGTCGTGCAAGCGTTGGAAGAGTGCAAGTAAGGGGTTCTGGGGAAGAGCCGGACATTGTTCTCTTCCGTATTGCGAGAAAGACGCGAGGAATAAAGGAAAGAGAGGTTACAGATAAATGGATGATATTGAAAAATTGAAGGCTGAAAACTCGGATTTGCGAACAAAGGTAGATGAACTTACGAGTAATAAATATCGCCTTGAAGGAGAACTTAGAAAAGCCACAGAAACCAACGAAAGACTTTTGCGTATTCTTGAAAATTTGTCAAATGGATATGTGAAAAAGG
>ERZ1034913.216-NODE-216-length-55685-cov-7.636168_pt1 | contig 55685 bp, 50 predicted proteins | sample MGYA00520697_ERZ1034913 | MGnify/ENA primary metagenome ERZ1034913 (study PRJEB33766, sample SAMN09781786) | gut metagenome | biome: gut microbiome | host: Homo sapiens | place: Madagascar | study: EMG produced TPA metagenomics assembly of the PRJNA485056 data set...
TCCCAGGGCGCGCCCGAGGAAGGGCGGCCTTGCGCCGTCCGACGGGGCGGCCCGCCCCATGGTTCCCAGACCCTCCTTGCCCCGGCCAAAGGGACGCGTCCCTTGGAACCCGGTTTCCCGCCTTGCAGCGGCTCTTCTCCTTATCTGCCCGTCAACCTTCCCCCTCCGCCCCGCGCTCCATCCTCGCTCGACCCGCCTGCGCGGGCTCTCCCTCGGGCGCGTGGCTGCGCGTTAGCGCGGCCCGGCACGGGCGTCAAGGGCGCATGAAACCCGCGAAAACCTTTCCCCTCCGGCTCGCGCCTGTGGGGAAAGCTCGGGCCCTTGCGGGTTTCGCAGGTTTCACGCTCTCCTCCCTTGACCCTCCGCGCCGTCCCGCCGCAGGGCAAGGCAAGCCAAGCGAAGCGAAGCGAGGGCGCGAGGAAAAACGCCTCGCCGCCCAGCGCTTCAGTTCGTTGGCGGGAGCCGAGTTTTCATCGAGAAAGGGAATCGCATCATGAAGACGGCAGAGCAGAAGGTAGAGCAGATGGACAGGATCCTAGAGAAGACGGCATGGGACGCGACGGGCTATCTGAACAACGTGCCGCGCACCACGAAGTTCAGGCACGACGCATACTACCGCGTCCTTGCCGAGCGCCAGAAGGCTCGCGCGGCGCAGGCTGCGAACCGTGGCGTTGCCGAATCGGTAGAGGAAGGATGCGCAAAATGAACGAGACTTTCCGCAAGCTCTGCCCCGACTGCGAGACTTACAGCATCGAGATGGTGGGCGGCGTGAAGCACGCCCATTACAACGGGTACGTGTACGGATGCGACGACGGCAAAGGCTGGAAGGCGCAGGAGATGACATGGTGCTACGCGCCCGTCGTGGCGGACGAAGGAGATGAAAGGAGCCTTTTCGAGCGCCTTTGCCGTGAAGCCGAGACGAAGCAACAGTACGTCTGCGACCTCGATGAAGCCGAGGCGTTCGCTTACCGCGACGGATTCTCGCACCTCCCCATGGCGAACGTCAACGCCGACACTCCCTGCGGATCGTACTGGTGCGCTCCCGCCGAGACAGAGTAAGTCCGATTCTCTCAGCATCACCGACGCAGAAGCCCCCTTCGCTGCGAGGGGGCTTCTGCTGTTCCCGATGGGCGGACGGGTCGCGCGGCGTCCCGAAAGCGCATAGCAGACGGAGTGCGGCGTGTCGCTGGCATGCCTCTGGTGCAAGTTTGGCATGTTCCTGGCGCCAGGCAGGGAACCGGCTTGCGCCGCGGTTCCCTGCACCCTCCACGGCGGCAAGGGGCGTTTCGCCCCTTGCAACCCCGTCCTCGCGCGCAGCCAGCCCACCGTCCGACGCTCAGAGCGCCGTGCGGCACGCGGGTGGACTGCCTGTGCTCGCGCTTACCACCGCGCACCGCCTCGCTACGGGTTGTTGCGGCCCTCCGCATCGGCGCCCACGGTGGAAAGCGGTCTTCTCGACACCCGACCCGGCACGTGCGAGACCCACCTCCTCGCGACTCCGTTGCACCCTCGCCAGGCTAAGCGCGTCAAGGTTCGCCCGGAACTTCCAGAAAACTTTCCGCTGCGCGGAAACTTTCCCGCAAGTTCCGATCTTTTCCCCTTGACCCGCGCTGCCGAGGGGATGCGCGCATGGCAAGCCGTGCGAAGGCGCGCAGGGCACGGCGCAAGAGCAGCGCCTATGCCCGAGCGGCATTCGCACGGTAGAAGGACAACGAGAAAGGTACCGAAATGAAGGAATACGAAGTCTATTCGGATGCAGGCGGCATCTTGGTCGGCACAAGGGATTGCAGGGTTCACATCCCGAACGCCTACGGTGACGGGATAACGAAGGTTCGCGTCTTCGACTCGAAAGAGGAGTTCGAACCCTATAGGGGCACGAAGAGCCATTTAGAGTTCATCACGACGGTATGCGGCAACCGAATCGAGATTCCCGACTACGACTGTCCATCGAAAGAGCCTTGGTTCGACGGAACAGTGCATGACTGGACTCCGATCGCGACTCTAGACGGTTGCTATGCGGTTTACGCGCACGACGGCGAGATCGATTTCGAGCGTTGGGGAGACGCGCGCGAGGTTTAACCGACTCTCCCATTAATGAATCCTATGGCACGTTCGATGAGCAATGGCTCATCGAACGTGTAAGGTCGAAACATGATGGAATGAAAGGAACTACGATGGTTGAGAACTTCCTGCTCGAATACGACGAGGCATCCAGCTACGCTTTGGTGAAGCTTATCGACGCGGAGCATATGCCTTACGTCGTTGCGTATGGATACGACACCGAAAACCGTGATTGGTCGCAAGGCCACTATTACTCGAAGATCGAGGAAGCTGTGACTGCATACCGCGCGGCAATTGACAGGAGTGGGATTGATGCTTCTGTTAAAGCCTATGAGGTGTCGTCGGTTTTCACGGATTCGATCGACTTCAGCGTCTATGTCAAAGCAAAGAGCGCGCGCGACGCTGTTGCCAAATTCAATGCGCTCAAATACGACATGTGCGATTGGATCGACACGCTGGATGTAGACCGCACGGATTTCGGAAACGCGTGCGTGGTCGATGTTCGCGACATTACCGATGACATCGATTTCGAATCGAATGAATGGTGCCCGGTAGACTAGTTTCTCTTTAGTGCCGACGCGGCGCGTTAAGCGCCGCGTCCTCTCGAAAGGACTAACGATGATGAATGACGAACGTATGAGCAACATTCCCCGCGAGTGGTGCGATTGGATTCCGTTTCTGAAGGACTTCCAAGACAGTCATTCGGAAGAGTCGGCGTACGCGATTGCCCAAGGCCTTCTCGATGTTGCTTATCGATCAGCGGAAGAGGGAGGGTGGTACGTAGATTTGGAAGCTTGCTTATCCTAGCGTCTTCGACCCCGACCACTCAAAGCGGCCGGGGTCGATTTGAGTTCCGGGCACTAACGACTTGCAGCATACTCGCCGCGAAAGCCCTAAAGAGCTTTCGCGGCCACTAGCGCGTGAGCGCGACATTACTTCGCGAAGCGAACCACGTTGCCGAAGGCAACTCTACAAAGCCGGAGGGACTTTTTCTCTGTCCCGTAGGCTTTTACTTGCGAGCGCAGCGAGCAACCCGACTACTGTTCTTTCCGCGCGAGTCTTCTCCGCTCGTGTCATTCCCACTGCGTCGCTTTGCGGGTAGTGTCCTTTTCATTCTCGCTTGGGATCGCGTTTCGATTCCCGCTCGAACCCGTCAGAGATCGCCCGGGCTCTGCCCGGACCCGCCCCTCCCCTTAGCCGCTTTTCGCGTCACGGGGAGGGTGAGGACTACACGCGCGCCTTCGGCGTGGGTGTAGTCACAAGAGTCGCATTTTGTATGACAAAATGCCGAACCTTCGGTTCGCCTTGGTTTCGGCTTCGGCCGAAACATGACCCTCAGTTCCCACTTCGGGACTTGCCCGGCTCCCGCCGGCAAGTGCGCGCTGAAGCGCGCCGTTTGCTTACTCTCGTTCGCAAACAAAGCGCAACCCTTCGCTCTCGCGCGGGTTATAATCATCAACGTCGACTACCAATCGACGTTGATGCAGGATCCTGAACAACATGCGCTCGGCCTACCAAGCCGCGCGCGAAAGACCCGGTACGCTATGCCGAATGAGAGACGTATACTTGCGCGCATGACCAACGAGCAGATCGCTGCATTGCGCGCTAACGCCGCCGCGCTCGATACTGAGGCGGTCGATCTCGCGCGCGCCGCTGCGCGCTTCGACGTGACGACCAACGGCGCGCTTCGAGAAGAAGCCGACGCCGTCTTGATGGCCGTCGATTCTCGCGGCGTCTTGCGCGTGAAGGCTCAATTCTATCGATGGGTAAATCATCGCGATCAATACTTCCGCGCCATCGACGCGCTCGTGCACAAGCACTTCACCAACGTCGCCCACGCCGAGAGCGTCGCGGCGTCAGCTCACGACAAGCTTCTGCACCTTGACGCTCTGGCGAGCGTCGGCATGAAAACGTGCAACGCGATTCTCGAAGTGAACTCGCGCACGCTTCGCGCCTTCCATAAATCCAAACCGAATACGTTTATCTTCCGGGTCGACGGCGAGACCTCTGAGAGCTTCTCGCGCAACTGTACAAAGCTCGGCGTCTCGATGTCCGATTACGTGCGCGGCTTCTGCGTCCCCGGGATCGACGACGCGTCGGTGCTCGAAGAGTACTTCGACGCGCGTCTCGTTTATGTCGACCGCGCGTCGCTTCCCGAACTAGTAGAGCTCGTTCGCTCGACCGGCTACCTCTTCGACGACGCATTGCATGACATGAACACCATCCGCGCGGCGGAGAGCATGAGCTATTACCGTGCGGTCGAGCTGTGCGATCACGCAGACAGGAAACTCGGCCAGGCTGCTTCTCGCTACATGGACATCTGGAAGAAGCTTGACGGCTTAGGCGCGGACATGCTCGACGGATTCGTTGTGCTGCCCATGCCGAAGCAAGCGAAGAAAGGGGCGTAGGGATGGCCATGGTGAAGTCGATAGCAAGCAACTTGAAATGCGTCTTCCACATCCAGGACTACTTGGAGAAGAACAACCGCGCCATCGCGCGCGACTTCCTTAACTTCCCAACCGATCGCGACCATACGCGCAACTGGTCGTATTTCTTCGACGAGACGAGGGCGGAGTACGGCAACGACAGGCAATGGGGCGGCAAAGACCCGGTGACTTATCAGCACTTCATCGTAAGCCCCGATCCGCGCGATGAGGTCGACCTCGACACGCTGCGCGCGTTCGTTACCGAATGGGCGAACGACTTGTTCGGCGGCGGGGAAGGCTCGCTCGGCTCGTTCGAGGTCGCCATCGTGTACCACGACGACAACAACCGCGGGATCCCGCATGCGCACGTCGTGGTTAACAACACGAACCTTGAAACCGGCAACAAGCTTCATACTTCGCGGAAGGAGAGCAAGTTCCTCGCGACCCACTTGCAGGATCTCGCATTGAAGCACGGCCTGACCGCCTTCGAGAACGACGGCCCTGCGAAGCTCGAACCGACGCTCAAGGTCAAGCGCACGGCTGCCGAGAACGCCATACGCAAGGAGCGCAAGTTCAGCTGGAAACAGGAGCTTCGCAACGTGGCCGACATCGCCGTGCGCACGAGCGACGGCATACCGCAGTTCCTCGACGCGTGCGCAGCGTACGGCGTGGAGGTGTCCGTATCGCGAAGCGACAAGGACTTCGTTTACGCCCACCCTGCGAACCCGACGCGTTGGCGCTGCTCCGGCAAGCAGCTCGGCGAGAGCTACGTTCCGAGGGCGATACGCGAGCGTATCGAGCAGGTGCGTCCGCGTATAGCCGCGCTGCGCGAGAAGATGCGACCGAACGTGCTCGCCGCCGCTCCCGAGGCGAAGCTCGCGGAGGTCCGTACGGTGGCCGACTCTTCGAAGACCGAGCGGCGCCATGCCACGCCGGAAGAGAAGGCGGCCGCCCTCAAGGCCATTCGCGACGCGTGCCGCGACGCGGAGCGCGTCGCAGTGGTCGACCGTTCGGTCAGCGTCGCGCAAGTCGCATCGACGCTTCGCACCGTGGAGCGTTTCGGCATTAGGTGCCAGGCCGACTTCCTGCACGAGATGCAGGGCATCCAGAAGAGCTTGGCGGTCGCCAGGAAGCAGAACCGCTTGGATCCCGAGACTGAGCAGTCGCTCAACGAGCAGTATGCACGCCTCGCAGCCGCTAAGCGCGTCGCCGAGAAATCGATGATGTTCAAGGGCATCGAAGATCCGGGCATGGCGGGGGCGAAGGCGGCAGGCGCAAGTGCCCGCCCCCGCAACGTCCCCGGTTCGAAAACGGGCAAGGCGTCGTCACCGCAGCAACGCTCGCGCAACCAGCGGCATGCGGCGGGCAAGAACCCGTCCTCATCGCCCAGCCGCCGCGGAGGAGGACGCGACGACAGTGGAAGAAGCAGCCGATCTCGTTAGCATTGGCGTTAGACGATAGAGGGGAGAGTGCAAATGGACACTTTCATCGAGGTTGAGTTCGACGACGGTTTGGTGAGGCATTGGGAGTTTCCCCGAGCTTCGACAAAGGAAGAGGCGACGGTCGAGGTCGACGCATGTTTCGGTGATCTAACAGAAGGGATAATGGTCACGGTGCGCCATCACTCCGCGCCAGATGACGACAGCGACGTATGCCGCGTGGTGAAGGATTACCGTCTTTCGCTCGTGCCTCCCGAGGACATGCCGAAACTGATGGTCTGCCGGTATTGCGGCGTCGAACGGCTTGTCCGATACGAAGACGGCATCGTCAACCTGACCAAGTTGAAGCAGCTTTCGCGGCTTTATTGCGGGGACGAAGGCACGGCAGGGCTGCTTTCCGATATCTTCGCGACTTCTAAAGCGATTGAACAGGCGCATCAAGGAATAACGAACGAAGATATGGCGAATCTGCTGGGCGTGCCAGTGGGAATGCTCGAAGAAGCGCAAGCAGCCGGTTTCAGGGAAGAAGACGAAGCGAATCAAGAGCATTACGACGACGGCAACGGCGACGGCGGGGTCCCCGACGAGGATAAAATCAGTTTCGTGAGTTTTACCGTTGGCGATGATTTGGATGCTCTAGTGAACGTCGGTTTCGACCACGGTGAAGACGGCGCGGGTTTAGCTGTGCAGGCTTTCGCCGATGCGGAGGATTATGATTAGCCATAGTCTTCGGTATCACGTTTTACTATAGCCAAAAAGCAGGCTGACCTGCGGAAACGATGCACTCTATATTATAATATAGAGTGCAAGGAAGGGTTCTGGCCCTCCTTGCCCTTTCTCGATTGCGCCCGGCAGGGATGGGGACGACGGTTCCTATCGTAAATACCTGACCGGGCGCCCTTCCTTATTAAAGGGAAACGACGAAGGAAAGACTATGAATGCGTTTCAACTGTTCATGATCGTGGTGCAACTCACGTTCTATTTGACGGTCCTCTTTTTCAAAGCGATTTACTACCTGCTTTATTACATCTGGCGAGGCGCCGTTTGGCTGCTCAAGCTCCTTTGGCGCGGTTTACGCGCGCTTTTCGGCTTGGTCGGCGACAAGAGCCGCGAGAAGGCGGCGCGCAAAGCCGAGGAGGAAAGGCAAGCCGAAGAGGAACGCCGCCTCGCGCAGGAAAAGGAAGAGCAAGTCGAAAAAGTCCGCGAGGTTGCGAAGAAGATGACCGAAGCCGGAATCCCCCCTGAAACCGGGGCGGAAATCTTGAAGGATGTCGCCCATAAACTGCGCGAAGCGGAGGCGAACGGAACCAAGATCGGCAGCGTGCGAATCGTCTGCAAACAAAAGAAAGACGAGGCGGCAGATGTCGGAACAGACGAAGAATAACGTGTTATGCGGCGCGAAGCTTCGCGCCAAGCGCGAGCTTTGCGGCCTCACGATCGAGGAGCTTGCGAACGAATGCGGGTGCGATTGGCGCGACGTGCGCTCCCTCGAAGAGCCTTGGCGCGGGGTTGCGGTTTCCGACGACGTCGCCGTTTCAGTTGGCGCGCACCTCGACGAATTGCAAGAACGTATGGGCTCTATGCTCGATTACGTCCTGGACGTTTACGAGGAGTTCGCCGGTTTCGCTCAAGAAGGCCCGCAGGTCATCGTAATGCCCTACTACCGCGATCAGGCCGAGTACGACGAGTACGGGAGCGGGAAAGGCTGCTTCTCGTTTGTGAACGCCGCGATTCGCGCCTGCCTTGCCGCGTTCGACGATATCGGCGTGCCGACGAGTCTCTATTACCCTGCCGAGGACGAAGGGCTGCACGCGATGAGGACGAAATTGCGAACGATGGGCGATATCGAATGACGGCCAGGCTCCCTAAAACGGTGACACCTGCGCTCATGCGCAAGCTCAACAACGCCCACATGTCGCGAATGGTGACATGCGACGCCGAGTGCGCCGGCGTGGGCTACTGCGCCGCCGTGTGGCAATCGGCGTATCGAGAAGAACGAACTGAAGAACGAAAGGAAGTGCGGTAATGGCCGCGAGGAAAACGAAAACAGTAGAGGACTACGAGAAGGAGCTTGTCGAGGAGCGCGCGAAGTGGGAAGAGAAGCGCAAATCCATCGAAAACAAGATAGCCGAAGTCAAGAAAGTGCAGCAGAAGAAGGAGGGCGCGGCCAAAGCGAAAGCCGCGCAGGCCATCGGCGAAGAGGTGCTGGCTCTGCTCGGCGATTGGAAGCGCATCGATTTCGACGCGCTTTCGCTGGCGCTTGCCGAGATCCCCGGCCTCGTTCCCGACAACGACGAGTTGGACGCCTCGGCCGATGCAGCCATCGCCCGCGTCGACGCGTACTCCGTGCGCGTTCATTCCAAAAAATAGCGCGTTCAGTCCCGTGGACGCGAGGAGGGGATGGTTCCGGTGACAGGCAAGGTTCAAGTCGGCCTCGCGGCCGTTGCCGCCATGTTCGCCGTATGCGAGGTGGCGTCGCTGTGGTTCGGCGCGTTCATCGCCGTGGAGGCGTTCGCGGTGCTGTTCTTCCTGGCTTTGGCGGCTTCGGTCGCAGTGGGCATCTGGCGCTTGCGCAGGGAGGATGGCGAATGAGACCCAAAGGCATATGCATCGAAGGCCTAGAACCGGCTGTGCACGGCATCGAGCCGAAACGCAGTGCATTCACGCATCGCAAAAAGAAGAAGGGGATGGCGCATGAGCGTTCTGATAATCGCGGAAAAACCGAGCGTCGCGAGGGGGATAGCGGAAGCCGTCGGCGCCCATGAGCGCAAGGATGGATTCATTGCCGGCACCGGCTACCTTCTGAGCTGGTGCCACGGCCATCTCGTCGGCCTCGATTTGCCGCGCGAGTACCCCGAGTTCGCCCGTGTGGGTATGGATGATCTGCCCATGGTGCCGACCGAATGGCGTTGGCACGTGGCGGATGACGGGAAGGATCAGTTCAAAGTCTTGAAGAGGCTCATGGCGTCGCCCGACGTCGAGTACATCGTCAACGCCTGCGACGCCGACCGCGAGGGCGAGGACATCTTCCGCCGCGTTTACGAGTTCACCGGTTGCTCGAAGCCCGTCAAGCGCTTCTGGTCGACCTCCCTTGTGCCCGAGCAGGTGCGCGCGGACCTCGCCGCGGCTAAGCCCCAATCGGCTTATGACGGCCTTGCCGACTCTGCGCGGGGACGCGCCAAGGCCGACTGGCTCGTCGGAATGAACGCGTCCACCGCGTTGAACGCGCTCTATAAGGCGCGGCTTTCGTGCGGACGCGTGCAAACCCCCACGCTCGCCCTCATCGTCGAGCGCACGCGCAAGTCGCGCGCGTTCGAACCCGAGCCTTTCTATCAAGTGCGCATTTCCGCCCACGGCATGTCACTTCTGGGCGAGAAGCTATCCGACAAGGACAAGGCCGCAAGCCGAGCCGGCGATGCGCGAGGCGGCTCGATCACGGTGACGTCAGTCGAGCGCAAGCGCGAGAAGGACAAGGCGCCCAAGCTCTACGACCTCACCTCTTTGCAGCGCGATGCGTCCGATCTGGGCGGCCTCACTGCCGAACAGACCCTGAACGCGCTCCAAGCGCTTTACGAAGCGAAGCTCATGACGTACCCGCGCACCGAGTCGCGTTACGTCATGGAAAGCGACCTGCCTGAGGTCGAAGCCGTCTTGTCGAAGCTCGTTCGCGAAGGGCTTCCCGGTAACGCCGCCGTGGCGGCGCTAAAGGCCTCGCAAGCTGAGATCGCCAAGGTCGCCGATGATTCGAAGGTGCATGGCCACGGCGCTGTGCTGCCCACGCGCCTCGTGACGGCGGAGGGCGTGGCGGAGTTGCCGGACGACCAGCGAGCCGTGGCGCTGCTCGTGTGCGCACGGCTCGTTGAGGCGGTCATGCCCGACGCCGTGAAGCTCAAGTCGAAGGTGTCCGCCGAATGCAACGGCCACGCTTACGAAGCCTCTTCTACCGAAGTCATCGAGTCTTCTTGGCTTGCCGTCTACGACGAGCTGAAAACCTCGGTCAAGCAGAAATCGGACGGAAGCGAACCCGTTTCGGCGGCCCCTATTCCCGCCGATGTCAGCCAGGGCACGGCTTACCCTGTCGAGGAAGCCGACGTGAAGGAGGGCAAGACCACGCCTCCCAAGCCCTACACCGATTCGACCCTGCTTGCCGCTATGGAGCACGCAGGGCGCACCATCGACGACGCAGAGCTCAAAGCTGCCATCGACGACGACACGATGCATTCGGCGGGCCTCGGCACGCCGGCCACCCGCGCATCCGTCATAGAGGGCTTGCTGAAGCGCGGCTACATCGTCCGCAAGGGCAAGTCCCTGCTCTCCACCGAGCGCGGAGAGGCTCTTGTCGATGTGGCGTGCCTGAGCCTGAAAACGCCCCTGCTCACCGCGCAATGGGAGCTTGAGCTTACCAAAGTCGAGCGCGGCGAGGCGGCGCTAACGGACTTCCTCGGCGGGATCGAGCAGTACACCCGCGACGTTGTGCAGGAGGCGAGGCGGGATTACGATCCCGACAAGGCGATGGCCGTTTCGGGCCTCAAAGTGCTTTGTTCCTGTCCCGAGTGCGGTTCGCCGGTGGTGCTTTCCCGCAGCGGCGGGCAATGGCGGTGCTCCGCTTCGAAATGGGATCCCGACCATGATTTCAAGCTCGTGTTGGGGGACGGCTTCAAGCTCAACGTCAAGCAGTTCGGCAAGAAGCTCACCGAGAACCAGGCGCGCAGCATCGCGACCGGCAAGCCGACCGCCGTCAAGGGCCTCAAAAAGAAGGACGGCTCCACGTTCGACGCGAAGCTCGTCCTCGGCCCGAAACCTTACACAGGCTGGGCCGAGCTTGCCCCGCGCGAAGCCAAGCCGAAGAAACCTACAGCCAGGAAGGGCGCTGTAAACAGACCTTTCGGCAGGCGAGGTCGGTGACGGCCATGCCCGTCGAAGACGTCTGTTTTCCTGATACGCTGGGCAACCTAAGCAAGAATTGCAAGCGACGGCGTAGAGCTCAAGGTTTGAGCGTTGCGAGGCTAGAGCAGGTTTCGGGCGTGAAGGCGGCGACTATATGGCGTATCGAGGGCGGCGTGGGGGCGAACCCGACCCTGCGCACGCTTTGCAAGCTGGCCGACGCCCTCGATTGCCCGCTATCGGATTTGCTCGAACCATGAAACGAAAGGAATGGCATTGGGAAACGATGATTGGGCCGAGGTCTGCACGTACATCGACGGCGAGCACGCCGAGTACGAGTTATCGAAGGAGGAGTGGTTTCTTGTCGATAGGCTTCTAGGCCTCACAACAGAGCGCAGAAACAGCGAGTACCTTGTGGGCGTGCTGATTCCCGCTTTGGTGAAGGCAGCCGAATTGACGGGCGAGTGAGATGGACCAATGGTTCATCTCAGGTTCATCTCAAGAAGCGACTTAAGGGAAGATAGCATTCGAGCCAGACGAAATCGATCAAGGGGAACACGAGTGAGAAAGAGTGTCTATTTCATCAATGGTAAAGGATTTCGGTTTTGCCATGGCGTTTTCGACTCATTGTTCGGGCCTGGACGAGGTGGCGTCGCAAGAATGCGTGATCTTGCAGAAACGGCTCATGTTTCGGTTTCTTCGGTTAAAGACTGGCGTCGGGGTGCGCATCAGCCATGCGATATCGAAAAGGTCAACGATATCGCCAAATGGGCGCATGTTGGCGTCGAGATGTTGCTTGCGGAAGTTAAGGAAGCTCCAATGGAGAAACTAAGCGAAACCCAGCTCGACGTTCTTTGCGAACTTTGGAACCAAGCTCACGATTTTATTGATCTGGCTGAGAAGGCAGATCATTTCGTTTGGAGGTCGATAAACCTGAGGAATATTCCCGATTCGCTTCTTCACGACGTGAAGCCGAACGACGAAGGAAGACTAAAGGGAATCGCTGGGGAAATTCTATCCGATGAGCTGCACTTACAGACGATGGAGGCCTACGAAAGGGCGTGTAGGCGCGCGTATCCGTACGTCGGCAAGACGGAGCTATTCGTAAAACTTTGCTTAGTCACCGACATCATTAACGAGGTCGGTTACGGTGAAGAAGACGGAGAATGGCTTCCTGACCCGGACATGGTATTCGAATCACATGAAGATGGGTACGTTGCGCCTATGCGAGTTGCTGAGCGGAAAGGAAGGAAATTACTCGACGAGGTAGCAGAAGAACTTGTCGAAGCAAGAAGGCTGGTTTCCTAAGTCCTTTGTTAGTTAATGGTCCTTCTAACGGGGAGCGCCCTGTTTGGCGACAGGGCGCCCCTTTTTCTTTGCTACGGTCTTATTGCGCCTTGATGTTTTAATTCCTACTTCCATTTTCCTGTTAAAGCCCCGCTCAAGACTATAATCTTCAACACGAAGGCCGCCCGTATCCGAAAATCAAGCGTTAACCGGCGGCCTTTCCTTTTGTCAATCTTCAAGCTCTACGCCGAGAAGTCGGCGTCTGAGCGACATTCGCCATAACGAATCGCTATACCGGGTTCACCGCCTCACCTCGATGGACAGTCTAGAATCGAGGGAAAGGCGGAACCCGGCGAAAGGTTTGCGTTATGAGTACCGAAGAAGCTAGGAAAGAAGCGTCTCAGAAAGCGGTTCTCGCCGCCTACCTGTCGTTGTCCATGCGCGGCAAGGACATCACGCCCGAGAACCTTGTGCGCGAGTCCTTGCAGGTTTCCTCGATGGTTTCCGAGCGCGGCTTGGCGATGCGTGTGATGAACTCGGTTCGCTTCCGCGCGGTCGTCGAATCGATCTCCTTCGAGCAGACCACGCAGCGATTCCTCATCGCTTATCATCCTGCCGACAAACCGAACGAACGCGAAGAGATCCGTTCTGAGCGGGCGGACAGCAACCGCGGGCAGCTCGTTCGCATGCTCTGGAATCAGAGCCTTGTCGGCGAGGAAGTGGTCATTTTCAAGAACAACGAGCCAGACAAGACCGGTAAGGTTGCCGCTGGCTTCCGCGTGGCGGTCTGGGTTCTCGACAACGGCAAGCCGCGCAAATGACATCTCCTCCCGAAGATCTAGCTTGAACGTTCCGAGGTGCGAGTTGCAAGGGCTGTGCGGTTAAGCGCGCAACCCTTTCTTTTCGCTATACGGCACATAGCTTATTGCAATTACCCGCATATGCTGTCGACGGAGTAACATCTGTTTTGCGAGCTAAAGAAATGGCGTGGTTTTCGGGAGACTTCATCTCCTTGTCCGACAAAGAACCCTTGCCATACAGCCTGTCCAGCGTCTCTAGGAGCTCTCTGTACCAGTCCTGGCTTGTCTTGCCCTCGGCTTCTTCGGTCATTGTTCCGTCTAGCCTTCCTCTTCGACCGCCCCGCAGATCGTGCAGGTTCTGACCGTCACCGTCTTCGTGGTGGCGGGGGAGTCCACCACGGTCTTCGTCTCGGTCTTTCCCGGCTTCTGCCCGGTGACCACTGGCACGCCCGTCGTATAGCCATGCGCAGCGTGCGACGGGTAGTTGCGGTAATGCGATTCAAGCGCCGCTTGCGAATCGAGGTACGCCCCACAGTCGTCGCATTGCGTGTGGTATTCCACGATATCCTCGCCAGGCGTGGTCACCGTTTTAGTATGCGTGACCGCCGGCACGTCCACCGTTTTCTCTTCCGTACGCCACATGTGCGTGTGCGCCGAACCCGAAGACGAATCAGCCTGCTGCTGCGAATCCGAAGCCGCCTGGCTCGATGCGTTGGATGAGCTTGCTGCGCTTGCCGAGCCAGCCGCCATTGAAGCGTCCGTAGCCTCTTCTTTGCTTGCGGCGGGTGCCGAGCTGTTCGAACCCCCGACCATCGCTTTTGAGACGTCGAACACGTAAACGCCGCATGCGACGGCGACGAGCACGGCCACGGCTATCGCGATGTAGAGAGCCTTCCTGAACTTTTCCATGCTCAACCCCTTTTTTACCGAACGCGCTTTAAGACCCCGTTAAACGGGCATGGGGAGCGTGACTGTACATTTCCCGTGCGTCGGTGTAGAATGCGAAGCGAGGACGCCCCAGTGCGCTGGGCAGCGTTCTTGCAGTCTTAAGCCGGGTTACTTTTCGAGGGTCGCCCGGCTTCTTTCATGCTTCGAATCGCGGTTCGCCGTTTTCATTCCTTCCTCACCAGCAGCAAGCCGATGATTCCGATGACCACTAGCAAGATGTTGCACATTGCGTCGATGGTGCTTGTGTCCATGGTCAGTACCTCCTAAACGGTAAGTGCTGCCCAGGCGGCGAAGCGTCCCCGTAGGGGATTGTACCGCATCGAATCTTGCTCTGCGCTTTCGTTCAGCCAACGTCCCTCTTGCTCACCAGCTTGCAATGCACCACGGTTCTCTCGTTCTCGGGCGTGAGCAGGTAGCTGCACGTCGAGAACGTCCACATCTGCTTGTTCGCCGCGTCGGACAGCACGACCCGTGCGGCGTCCTTGCGCTCAGCGCAGTACCTTTGGAACTGCGCGTCGTTCTCGAAGGCGGTCGCCAGGCTGTAGTCTGCTCCCGCGTTCGGGATAACCTCCACGCACCATGCCTCAAGCTCGAGCTTGCGCGTGGGCGTTTGCAGCAGCACGCGCTTATGCTCGCGGGCGTAGGCTTCGTCCGCGAACTGAGCGAAGTCCGCGAACATCCCCGTGCCGGCGCCGCCCACGTTGTGCCCCTGCACAACGCAGTTCGCACTGTCGGTCAGACCGCCCTCGCAATCCGCATGCAGGAACGGGCAGCCCATGAGGTTGTACTGCCCGTATGCGTCGTGGTAGTTCCAGTAATCCGGGTCGCTGCCGTCCGCTTGGCATATCGGCTGCGATATGTCCGTTCCGGGCACGTTCACCCATCCGATTATTGCCGGGTTCTGGCTCTTCCAGTACTCCCAATCGACTATCGCGAAACCCTCCGAATCGAAGGGGTCGTTCGTCCCACCGGGTTCCTGGGCGGCAGGGGAGGGCGAGACGCCGCTTGCCCGTGCGTTCATCGAGCCGACCCATGCCCACACTCCGAACGCGGATGCTGCCAGCAAGAACGCGAGCGCGTACAGGACAACGTATCCTTTTATCTTTGCTTTCGGCTTGGACATGATTCTGTTCCCGATTCGATTCCGCGTCAGTTGATTTCACGCGGGGCGGCATGTTAGTATCTACCTAGACGGCAGCGCCCGCCGGTGCCGAAACTTGTCAGGTCTGGGCGCGCGGGTAATGCTAGTCAGGTTTCAACAGCCGGGTTGCGCCCCGGCTGTTCTTCTTTTCACATCATTTTCTTTTCTCTTGCGGTCACCTGCGTTTGATCCGGTCGAGTACGGCCAAAATCGTCATGATCGCCGTGCAAACGGCTGAAAAACATGAAAGTGGATCCATGGGCATCGCTCCTTTCTTGGAGCATCACCCGCAGGTGCCGGCGAGCACTGCTTGGCTTGATTCTAAACCATGCCGATCCGCTTTAAAACAGCGTCCTTCGTTGCTTTTCCTTCTTCTTACTCGTCCGTTTTGGCTTGCCTTCTCCGTCTTGTGCATCCTTACTGACGGCTCGGTCCTCGACGACCCGAACGATACCAAATCTGCCATCTCCACTTGGAAGCTTCTTGCCTGTCAAATCAAATGATATGATTCGATACCCTCGGATACAGCGAAAGCCCCTTTTGGGGCTTTCGCGCTTTGTCAAGCGCAAGTCTCTTTGATACTATTGCTCAGCCAGCGAGGTCCAACGCGCGGGCGGCGCTTCTCAAAAGGAGGCGATCGCCTATGGGCATCTTCGAAGTTCTTGCAGCCATGGCACAAGGTGCAACCGTCATCACCTTCCTTGCGAAGGCGGCGAGGCGGTGCAGGAAGTATATGCGCACGCGGATGGGGCAGAAGAAATAGAATAGCCGGGCTGGCACCCGGCTATTGATTCGATAACACTGCGCCGCCCGCGATTCCAAAAGTTTCCCTACTGCTGGAACGGGCTTCGCTGGTGCTACTTAAAGTATATCAGTAGTACTTCGATAGTTCAAACTGATGTCCGCTACTCCCAAACTGCTGCCTATAGAAACGGCAAGAGCCCCTATCGGGGCTCTTGTATTCTTACCGGTCAGGCCAAAGCGTATGTCATTCTGCCATATTCATTTGGTAGCACCGCATGAACAAGTGTAACCAGTGATTTCCTGATGAGTCACTGCTGGATGATATACGTCGCTGTATTTGGTTTGAACAGAATAACCGTGGTTTTGGCCTCTGCCAGCTGCTTGTGCGTGAGCCGACCATTCAGATTGGCTGCTAAATGTGGCTCCACAATTGCATAATATATAACTGCCAACCGGTTCATGTGAGGTATACGCTTCTTGGTCGACTATCGTCGAATATACAGGTTGCCAGTTGTGCACATGCGCCGGTGCGGAAGGCTGTTCCGGCTGGCTGGCGCCACCTTGAACGCTTCCGCCGTTATTGTTGCTTGCAGGCTGGCTTGCAGGCGCCTTGTCCGCACTGCCCGCGTTCGAACCGCTGTTGCCGTTCGATCCCGTGGTCGCGGCAGGCTGGCCGGCGTTGCTGCCGGCAGAAGGCTCGCTTGCCTTGGTCTCGGCTTCCTGCTTCGCTTCCTCGACCTTGGATTCGTCCACCTTGCCGGTGGCCTTCACCGCTTCGGCGACCTTGTCCACCACGTCTTTGCCGGCATCGCCTTTAAGCGTGTCGTCGCCCTTCTCGACCGCCTTCTTGACGGCATCGAGCACGTTGTTCAGATCATCCTGCGTGACGTCTTCAGCCGCCTTCTCGTTGGTTTTGGAGGTGGAGGCGAGGGCTCCGTCCTCGACGACCGCGCTCACCGCGCCGTCCTTGGCGGTGACGAGGGAGCCGCCGGCTTTCAGCACCGGAAGGTACTCGATGGAGTAGCCGCCGGGCACGAGCTCGACGTCCTCCTGCGCCCCGGAGACGGCGTGGTAGTAGTCCACGCTGCGGTTGCCGTCGGTGGTGCCGGTGATGTGGGCGATCACGGGGGTGTCGCCTTCGGCCGGCTCGTAGCCCTCGTAGCCGACCTTCACCTTCTGGCTCGCGCCCTCTTCCGTCTCGGCGACGAGTGCCTTCTCCACGGGTTCGTCAGCGGGCAGGGTGGCGGGCTGGTTCGCCCACACGCATACGCCCACGACGGCCGCGGCGACGACCGCCACGGCTCCGGCGCCGATGCCGATCTTGGCGTTCTTCGAGAGCGCCTTCCAGCCCTTCTTGGGCGCGGCGTCCGTTGCCTGCGCCCCCGTGTTCTCTATGACCTGGGTCTCTTCAAGCCCGAGGTCCTTGGCTTCCTCGCTCATCTTGACTCCCTTTCCGAAAAGCCGCTTGCTGTTCCATCTTCATCAGACACGCTCTTCGCGTTTCCAAACGCTATGCCGGCCAGCATCATCCCCGCGCCGGCCGCGATGATGCACCCGAGGCTCAATGCCGCCCACAATTCCTCGCCGATGTCCACGCAGGGGCTTGCGGACAACATTGCGATATTGACGAAGGCGCTTATCGCGACGAGGGCGATGCCCGCTTTCAGCGACAAGGCCGCCTTTCCTGCGAACACCAAACGAGCGCCGTCAGCCATTTTACTTCGTCCTCCTACGAATGATTTTTCTCGATGCGCGAAAGCAAATGCTCGATGCGCTACATATTGTATACCGCACCGAAGCAGACAACATATAGCGTAGTGAAGCTCCAATCGGTATATACATAGTATATCAACTATATATCGGCTGTATATACCTAATGCCGGCATCGTCTGGTGGGAACCAGCCGCTACTCGCGGGCGGTCTTCATGTCGCCCTGATCTTCGTCCGAGGCGGAGTACACGCCGGCCTCTTTGGCTTCGTCGAGCGTGAGCTTCTTGCCGCACTCGCACGAGTATCCCGTGAGCCGCTTTTCGTCATGAGCCTCCCAGTCCACGACTTCCTCATCGTGGGCGGGCACGTCGACTACGTCCTCAATCACGGGGACGTTGCGGGTGAACCCTGAATGCCCCGTTTTCTCGATGTGTTCTTGAGCCTTGCCCGTTATCACGGCCTTGCAGTCGTTGCACACGGTCTCGTTGACGGTTGCCTGCTTGTACGTCGCGTCCCTGTGCTCCATATGGGTTTGCTTCTCTACATGCACGACGCTGTACTCCGGTTGCCACACGTGCTCTGCCGTCTGGTGCGCATCTGGCTCGTTTGCGGACGGCGGCGAAGCCTGCTGGCTCTCGGCGGGCTTCGCTTGCTGCACGGCTCCTTGCCCGATGATGGCCTGCCCGACGATGGCGCCGACGGCGCACGCGGCGACGAGCGCTGCTGCTGCTACGCCGCCCATCAGCGCCCTGCGCCACGGTTTCTCGGCCTGTGCGCCCGTTGTTGCTTGCGTATCGTCTTTTTCGATTCGTTCCTTTTCGCTCTCTTCGGTCATTGCGGCTCCTTTCTAACGTGGCGCGAGATTGTCATGCGCCGTCCCATTTTCACTTGCGTCAAGCTCTTCCTCGGCCGCCGCGCCCGTCGCGGGCGGCAGCGCCGAGTACGAATCCTCGACGCCTCCGGGCACGTCCGCGGGCAGGTACGCCTTCCCGCTCGAAAGCGAGTGCCACTTGCCGTCGGTGCCCGGCACCCCCGCCGCGCTCGGCAGCGGCAGGTACGCGTCGCCGACCCACGAGAAGGCCGCCCCGAGCCTCACTGATCCGAGCGACGACATCCCCGAGAACATCCCGTAGCCGCTCGCCGCGCGGGCCGTCGAGATCCCCGTGAAGTCGAGCTCTTTCAGCGACTTGCACCCGTACAGGAAGTAGCTGAAGTCGGTCACGCCCTCCGTGTGCAGGCCCGAAAGGTCCAGCTCCGCGAGCGAGGCGCAGCCCGACAGGAAGTGGTTCAGGTCGCGCGCCGACGAGGCGTCCCACCCGGAGAGGTCCAGCCGCTCGAGCTTCGAGCAGCCTGAGAAGCAGTAGGCGAAGTTGGTGACGGACGACACGTCGAGCGCCGACACGTCGACCGAGCGCAACGACGAGCACCCGCCGAACGCGCCGTAGAGCGTCTTGACCTTCGACATGCCCGTCGTGGCGAGGTCGGCCTCGGAGAGCGACTTGCAGTTGAAGAAGAACATCGAGAGGTCTTCCGCGGACGAGAGGTCGAAGCCCGTCACGTCGACCGCTTCAAGCGAGGCGCAGCCGTTGAGCATGGACGCGAAGCTCTTCGCCCTGGCGGTCTTGAAGCCCGACAAGTCGATTTCTTTCAGCGACGAGCACCCGTAGAGCATCTGCCTGAACGTGGTTGCGGACGACGTGTCGAGAGGGGAGAGGTCCACGTGCTCGAGCGACTTGCAGTTGAAGAGCATCTGCGCGAACGTCGTGCCCTTCGACGTGTCCCATCCCGTCATGTCCACGGACTCAAGCGACGTCGCGTCCTGGAACACGTCCGAGAAGTCCGTGCAGGACGACGTGTCGAGCATGCTCAGGTCGAGCGACTGGACGGCCGACGCGCGCGAGAACATGAAGGCCATCGTCGTCGCGCCCGACGCGTCGAGTCCTCGAAGGTCCACGTTCGTCAGCGACGAGCACCCGAAGAACCACGCGTAGAGCGACTTGGGAGCCACCCCCGCGTCCGCCACCGACACGCTCGCGATCCGCTCCGCGACGTCGTTCCAAGGCTGGGTCGACCTGGAGTTCTCGATTCCCGTGTAGACGCGCGTGGCCTCCTTGCCGAGGAACGCGGTTCCCTCCACGGGGGCGTCCGCGCGCTTGTAGAGCGTGAGCGATGCGTCGTCGGCAGAGAAGACCGCGAACGCCGACGCGGCCGACGGTTGGGGTTCGTCTTCCACCGCCGCGAACGTGAAGGTGAGCGTGAGCAGCGACGTCGGCCCCAGAAGGGCGCCCGATAGAGCTTCCGACCTCTCGACGTCGTCGGTCACGGCCGCAGACCAGCTGAAGTCGGCGGACGAACCCGCGTCGAGCGTGAAGCCCTGGTTGAACGTCGCCGACGCGGGCGACACCTCTAGCAGCGCCGTACCGCCCTTCGTCGCGGCGGACGCCTCGACGCTTTGCGCCTTGCGCTCCGCATGCACGTTGGCGAGCCTAGCGGCCTTGCCCGGCCCGTTCTCGATGCCCCACGTCGCGGGCCCGATGATCGACCCGTCGCCGAGCATGACGCAGGGCACCTCGGTCGGCACGGTCACGGTGACCTGATCGTCGTCCGAGCTCACAGCCGGCAGGGCGGCGGGATCGTCCGGCACCGCGTCGGACGGGGCGGCACCGAGCATCGCCGCAACTGCGATTCCAAGGGCGCAGGCCGCCAGCCCCCTCACGACGGGCAAGCCCCTGCGCCTCTTCGCCTTCCTACTCAACGCGCCCTTCCCAAGGCATACAGAACGCCCTGCGAAGGTTTTCATTCCCCGCTCTTCACTGCGGTTGCTTTTTCAGCGCATTCGGGAACGATTGCCGAAACGTCTTCCTTCGTCGCTTCGTTCTCGACCGCAGGCTTGCCTTCGGCATCCTTCTCAACGCCATCAGGCTCGGTCGTCATGCCGCTTTCCTTCGACGTCTTCTCCTCGAGCGTAGGTATTCCTTCCGTGGCCTCCTGGATTGCGCTCTCGCCTTGGGTATTGCCCGTGCTTGTCATAGCCGCAATGGTGGCGTCGTTGTTAGCGGGATCCGACGCAGCGTTCACCGCCGCATAGGCCTCGGTGTTGGGCTTGAACACGTACGTGTCGGCGACTCCGCTCGGGATCTCCTTTTCAGAGTAGACCTTTCCAGTGGAAGACGACTCCCAGCTACCGGACCGCGGGTAGCAATTCCACCCCACCCACTTGAAACCAGTCCCTAGAGAGATCCTCTCAAGGGAAACGCATTCCGAGAACATGGAGGCCGCGTTCGTGAGGCTTCCCGTGTCGAACGACGAGATGTCCAATGCAGTCAGGGCATTGCAATCCTGGAACATGCTGCGCATGTCCGTGACGCCGCCTGTGTCGAACGACGAGAGGTCGAGGGACGTCAGGGAAACGCATTCCGAGAACATGCAGAGCATGCTCGTGACGCTTCCCGTGCCGAAGGACGAGACGTCCAGTGCGGTGAGGGCTTGGCAGCTGTAGAACATCCACGACATGTCCGTGACGTTACGCGTGTCGAGCTTCGACAAGTCGAACGACGCGGCGTTCGTGAAGAAGTAGAACCAGTTGGCGGTCGAGACGGGCGCGACGCCCGCGTCTGCCACCGTCACCGTCTTGACGTCGCTCCGATAAGCCGCCCAAGGCACGCTTGAGGGACTGTACGTTCCAGTTTCGAAGCCGGTAAAGACCTTGCTCGCGGTTTTCCCAAGGAATTGAGCCCCTTCCGTGGGAGCGATTGGCCTCTTATAGAACGTGAGGCTCTGATCATCCGCCGAGTAGACCGCGAACGCGGTCTTGCCCTCGAACTGCTCGCCGGCTGCGGGCACGGCGGCGCGCTTGTAGAGGTTCAGGCTGTCGTCGTCCGCGCTGTACACCGCGAAAGCCTTTTTAGGCGCCACCGCCGTATAAGTCATGGCCTTGTTGGACGGGATGTCCTTCGGTGCGTAGCCCTTGCCGCCGGTGTTGTACCACTTGCCGTCGGCACCTGCGATGTAGGCGCTGGAAGGAGTCGGCAGGTATCCGTTTGCTCCGACCCATCTCCAGCCTGCGCCGAAAGCAACCTTTTGAAGGGCTTTGCAGCTGCTGAACATGGCGTACATGCTCGACACGTTGCGCGTGTTGAATGACGAGAGGTCCAACGCCGTCAGAGATCCGCAGTTAGAGAACATATTGCTCATGTACGTGACCTTGCCCGTGTTGAAGGATGAAAGGCTCAACTCGGTCAAGGCTTTGCAGTCATAGAACATGCTGTGCATACTCGTCACATTGCTTGTGTGCAGTTTCGTGAGGTCCGCCGATTCCAACGCCGTCATATTCGAGAACCACATTGCGGTCGAACGGGGCGCGACTCCTTCGTCTGCCATCGCCACCGTTTTCACTTCGTTTTGACAGGCTGCCCAAGGCACGCTGCCGGAGGAACCGTATATCTTGGTTTCGAATCCCATATAAACAGCCGTGGCCGCTTTACCCTCGAACACGCCGCCTTCCGCTGGCGCCTCGAACCTCTTGTAGAATGTGAGGCTCTGATCATCCGCCGAGTAGACCGCGAACGCGGTCTTCGCCCTGGTGTACTTGTCCGTCTTGTTTGCAGGGATTTGGTTCTCGGCGTATTTAGTGCCGGTGGATCCCTGCTTCCAGTCGCCCGTGGGCGGGCAGCAGTCGTCGCCGATCCACGCGAACTCGGAGCCGAGCGAAAGCTCTGCCAGCGAGTCGCACCCGCCGAGGAACGCCGTCATCGAGGCGACGCGGCGCGTGCTCATGCTGGAAAGGTCGAGCGTTTCGAGGGACGAGCAGCCGTCGAACATGCCGTCCATGCAGGTCGTTTGCGAGGTGTCGAGGCCGGCGAGGCTCACGCTTTTCAGCTTTGAGGCGCCCTTGAACCAGTAGGCGGTCGAGATGGGCGAGACGCCCGCGTCCGCAACCTTCACGGACGCGATGTCGGCGGCATGGCCCGACCACGGCGCACCGTCGGCCGCGGTGTACGAGGCCTTTTCCACGCCCTCGTAGACCTCCGTAGCCGCCTTGCCTTCAAAGGCATCTCCCGCAGCGGGGACGCTCGAACGCTTGTAGAAGCTCAGGCTGTTGTCGTCCGCGCTGTACACGGCGAAAGCCTTTTTAGGCGCCACCGCCGTATAGGTCATGGCTTTGTTCGATGGGATATCGGCAGGGGCATAGCCGTTGCTGTCGGTGTCGTACCACTTGCCGTCGGCGCCTGCGATGTAAGCGCTGGAAGGAGTCGGCAGGTATCCGTCAGTTCCGACGAATTTGAACTTGCTTCCCAATGAGATCTCCTTCAGGGAGTCCATTTGGAGGAAGGCATCCTTCATGGAGGTTGCGGCCGAGTTGTCCCAAGTCGACAGGTCAAGAGAGCCTAGCGCCTTGTCCTCGGCGAAGGCGAGTTGCATGTTCGTCACCTTTGAGACGTCCCACCCGGAGACATTCAGCTTGGTGAGCGACGCACAGTGCTGGAAAGCCTGGCTCATGTTCGTGAGGCTGCTCGTGTCCCAACCTGAAAGGTCTAGCGTTTCAAGGGAGATGCAATCGGTGAACATGCACTCTATCGTCTTGCATCTCGACATGTCGAGCTTCGAGACGTCTGCCGTCTTCAGGTTGCGCACTCCCGCGAACCAGAACGCCGTTCCGGTCGGTGCGATGCCCTCGTCGCAAACCGTGACCGTCTTGATGTCGTTGAAGTGGTTTTGCGTCCATCCGGGGATCGAGGTCATGGTCTCAAGGCCGGTGTACACCTCGGTTGCCGTCTTGCCCTCGAACGTCTGGCCCGCAACGGGCATGTTCGCGCGCTTGTAGAACGTGAGGCTCCCGTCGTCGGCGGAGTACACCGCGAATGCGTCGGGTTCGACTTTCGCGAACGTGAAGGTGACCGAGCCGAGCACGGCCGTGCCGCCCGCGGCCTTCGCGACGATGTCGCTGTTCTTATCTGCGTCGAGTTTGGAGAACGCCCATTCGAAGCCCGCGCTTTGCGCGAGCTTTGCGGCGGCCGGGTCGCTCGGTCCCGTGACCGACGCGGCGTCGCCCGTGCCCGAGACCCGCACAGACCCCGCCTGGGCCGCGGCGAGGTCCGTTGTCTTCGCCGACCATTCCACGTTGGCGGGGAACCCGCTCGCGGACGCGGACGCGATGTAGGCGTCTCCCGACGTCGTTATGTTCCATTCGGACGGGCTCACCACAGTGCCGTCCGCCATGAGCGCGCATGGCACTGTGGTGGGCACGTCTATCACGAGGTTCCCGTCGGAGGTTCCCGCCGCGTCCGCGCGGGCAGGGGAGAGCGCGGCGAGCGCGCACGCGAGCAACGCCGCCAGGGCGAAGCCGAGGGCGGCTGCGAGCCTCTTCTTGTTTTCGGTTCGGATGCCGTTCGATGCGGTCATTTCTTCCTCCGATTCGGCCCGACGGGGCTTGTTCCTCGCCGGGCCAGGGAACGTTTATTCCTCTTCGTGCTTTTTGGTGCCGGCGGCGAGCGCCAGCGCCGAGGCCGACGCGGCGAGCGCGACGAGGGCTGGCAAGGCCGCCCCGTCGCCCGTCTGGACGAGCGAGTCCCAGAACCCGCCCGTCCCGACGTCCACCGTCTCCGTCTTCTGCCCGTCGCCCGAGGGGATCCGGTACACCGTCACGTCTGCGCTGCCGGTGTTTCCGTCCTCGGACGCGAGCGCGGTGTACGGGGCGGCGCCCGCGCACGTCAAGGCCGCAGCCAAGGCCGCGGCCGCCAGTCCCCGCGCCTTCACGTCATCGCCCCTTAGGCGTTGGCATGGGAGCCGGCGGCGACGGTCCAGCTCACGGTTGCGGCCTTCTGGGCGGTGGAGAGGTCAACCGTGGTGCGGGCGATCTTGCCCTGGGTGGCGTTCACGTCGAAGGTCAGGTTGTCGTTGGCGGCGCCGGCGTAGCCCATGTCGAAGTTCTCGGTGATCCCGCACGACCCCGCCCACAGGGCAGCATGGAAGTCCTCGGGCTTCTTCACGGTCCTTTCGTTCCAAATGCCGCCCATATCCTTCTCCTTGCTTTTCCTTTGCCTACTCGGCGCGGCTTGCCGCGCGCTTCAGCTCGCGCCTATGGGCGACCTCGCCTGCGGCGAAGGTGCCGACGGCGGCGATGGCCAGAAGCCATGCGAGCCACGTGTACTCGCCGAGGTTCATGCCGGTCTTGCTGTAGGCCTTGCCCTTCGCGCCGTTGAGCTTGTCGACGGAGACGGTTTGGTTCTGGTCGTTGATGTCCTCGTGGACGGCGACTTCGACGTCGTCTTTCGACAGCTTCTCGAAGGCCACGATCTCCTTGCCGTCGAGCGAAGAGCTATCGAACTCGAAGCGAAGCTCGACCGTGCCCGAAGGCTGGTTGGGCGTGAACGTCTTCTTGGCGGTCACCGCCTTGTCGCCGACGTAAAGCGGCTTGCCGGTGTCTTTGAGCATCAGCTTGCCGGAGACCTTGTACTCCTTGCCCGGGATCAGGTTCTCGTACGCCACCGTGTCGATGAGCGAGGTGGTGGCGGAGGGGAGGATCACATGGTCGCCGTCGGTCTCGTCGGTGAGCGTGGTCGCGATGGACGAGGGCGTGATCTTGAAGCTCTGGCCCTTGTCGTCGAGGTCCGCATGGGCGGCGACCAGTTTGCCGTCGTGGATCAGGAACTCGTACACCGCGCAATCGGCGGGCGTTTCGGCCTTGAGCCACTTGCTCGCGTCGAAGTCGAGCGTGACCGATTCGATTCCGTCGGCTCCGTCGGCCGTGAAGTCGGTCTGCTTCATCACGAGCTGGCTTGCCAGCTTCGTCCGGTCCGCGAGCGCCTTCTGCAACGCCTCGTAATCGACGGTGCCGACTTTCAGCACGGGCAGAGGTTCGCTGTCCTTGTGAGCGGCCATCGCCTTCGCGTAGGCGTCGAGCGAGTCGGCATCGGTGCCCATCGCCTTGAGGACGTCCGCGTAGAAGGACTCGATCTGCCCGTTCACGGTGTCGGTCACGACGCCGTTCGCCTCGCCGCCGGTGTAGAGCGGCAGCGCGGTTGCCTTGTCCATGACCATGGCCACGAGCGTGTACTTGCTGCCCTTGGCGAGGTTCTTGTAAGTCACGTCGTCGACGATCGATGCGTCGGCGTCGGCGACCACGGTGGAGTCGCCGTCGAGGCCGTCATGGGCCAGGGTGCCGATGAGCGGGTTGCTCACGGAAACGGTTTGCGCCGCGTCGTCGATCTCGGCGTGGGCCGCAAGCTCGAAGCCCTTGCGGTCGAGGCTTTCGAACGCCACGACCTTGTCCCCGTGCGCAAGCTCGGAGCCGTCGAACTCGAAGGTCACGTCAACGGTGCCGTTCGCCTTCTCGGGCGTGAACGTGGCCTTCGCCGTCACCGGGTTGCCTTCCGCGTCTTTCACCGCGACGGCTTCGGTTGCGCCGTCATCGGCCGTGACCTTCTTGTACAGCGTGCCCGTCACGGTGTACTCGCGCCCGGGCACGAGTCCTGCGTAGCTCACGGTATCCGTGAGCTTCACGGGGTTGTTGGAGACGATGTCCTTGTCGCCGTCGGCGGCGTCGGTGAGCGTGGTGCCGATCTTCGGCAGCGCCGTCACGACGGTCTGGCCCTCATCGGACGCGTTCTCATGGCTTGCGAGGACGGAGCCGTTGCGGCTTACCCTCTCGAAGCAGACGAGCTTCTGGCCGTCCTCGAGTTTGAGGCCGTCGAACTTGAAGGTGACGTCGACGAAGCCGTGCGGCGTGTCAGGGACGAACGTGGCCTTTGCGGTCACGGGGTTTCCGTCGGAATCCGTAAGCGGCTCGGCGGTCGCGTCGCCGTTTTCATCGATTGTGACGAGCTGCAACGCGCCCTCGACCGTGTACTCGCGGCCGTCTGCGAAGAGGTTGCGGTACTCCACCTTGTCCACGATCGTCATCTCATCGTCGGGCACGATGATCTGCGTGCCGCTGGCACCGTCCTTGGCGGAAGTGCCGATGGAGGCTTTGACCGTGCTTAGAGTCTGGTTCTCATCGCCGAGGTCCTTGTGCTCGGCGGCCGTCTTGCCGGTCGAGACTTTGGTCAAGGTCTCGAAGCACACGAGCTTCTTGCCGTCGGCGAGCTGGCTGGCGTCGAACACGGCATCGATCGAAACCGTCATGTCGGCGGCGTCGGCAACGAAATTCTTGGTGCCCTTGACGGCGTTGCCCGACGCGTCGAGCACGGGCATGCCGTCATCGGCGTAGACGAGCTCCATCTCAAGGCGGTACTCGGCGCCCTGTCGCAGGTTCTTCGCCGCGACGGAGTCGGTGAACCTCGCTTCGGGGTCGAGCTTCAGCAGCTTCGTCCCGTCGCTTGCCGTGGCGGTGGTGGCGACGGAGGGTTTATGGAAGACGACCGTTTGCTCGGGGTCGGACTTGTCCGCATGCTTCGCGATTTCCTGGCCGTTCAAAGTCACGTACTCGTATACGACGGCTTTCTGCCCGTTCACCAAGGCGCTGGCGTCGAACGCGAGCCTCACGTCGACGTGCCCGTTCTTCTTGTCGGGCGTGAACTCGGCGCTGCCGGTCACCTCGTTGCCCGAGGCGTCGGTGAGCATCGCGCCGGTGTCGGCGTCATGCGCCTCCGCGCGAACCGTGTACGTGCGGCCGGGGATGAAGTCCTCGTAGCTCACGCGGTCCACGATCACGGCCTCGTCATCGGCGACGATGTCCTTGTCAACGGTGGAGTTAGTCGTGCCGTCCCATGCGTTGGTGTGGATCGAGGGCTCGACGTCGTCCATGGTGCCCAGGTCGATGACGGTGTTGTCATCGGAGCGCACGACCGTGAACTCCGTTTCGATCATCTGCCTGCCCTCGTTCGCGGCGCAGGACAGCTCCGTCACCTTGTAGGTGTCGTAGGGTAGGGCGCCGAGCGCGGCGTTCGCCGCTGCGGTGGTGCCCTTCTCGTTCATGCCGAACCAGACGGTCGGCTGTTTATCGGCAGCGTTCTTGTCGCCGAAGCGCTTAACCAGCTCGACGAGCTTGTCGTTGTCGATGGTGCCGTCGTCTTTCAGGGCGGCGTCGAACGCGTTGGAGTTCGCACGGGTCGCGGAGGTGTCGATGACGCCGTTCTTGTCGGTGACGGCGACATGCTTCTCGCCCGTGGCGACGCTCTCAATCAGGAAGGGCACTCCCGCCATCTTGCTTCCGGTGGTGTCGTCCTTCTTCTGAAGCCTCACGTCAGCGCGCACGACCTGGTTGGCGAACGTCGCGCCCGCGGGATCGCTCAAGGTCGAGAGGTCTTTCACCAAGCCGAAGTCGTCGGCGTCGATGGTGAAGGCCACTTCTTGAGTGGACTTCTCGTAACCTTCGCCGGGATCCGTTTCAACGAGCTTGTAGCTGCCGCAGGGCAGGAGGTCCTTCGCAGTCTCGAGCTTCCAACCGCTTGCGGTGGCGGTCGCCTTGCCGGTATAGACGGCTTCGCCCGGCTGGTAGACGGCGCCCGCGACCTTCACGGCATGAGCGGACGCGTTCTCGATCTGGAACGTTGCAGAGAGGTTGCCGGCGCCCAAGGGATAGGGCTGGTTCGTCTCCCTGTCGAGCTTATGGAAGCTCACGCCGCCGCGCCCAACCTGGTTTGCGAACGGATCGGCTGTCAAGTCGACTACCGTGCCGTTCTCCTTGACGTCGAAGGGCTTCTTCGCGGAGGACATCTTCACGCCGTCGATGGTCACGGCTTCGCCGCCGAGCAGGTACCCGCCGTTCGCGAGCGCGGTTCCGTCGCCTGCTGCGCCGGACACGATCTCATGGATGGAGTAGCTGCCGTAAGGCAGGCAGTCGGCAGCGGTGGCCGCCGCGCCAGAGGCGTCGGTCTCGATGATCTTGACGACCTGGCCGTTGGCGTACGTGCCGCCCTCGACCGCCACGGGGTTGGCGCTCTCGTTGACGATTGCGAACCTGATCCCCGCGAGCGACGCGTCGCCCTGCGGCGTGTCGCCGGTTTCGGAGTCGACCTTGGCGATCTTGACGCCGCCCTTGATCACCTGCTCGGGATCCTTCGGCGCGTTGTAAGTTTCAACAACAGGCACGGATCCTTGTTGCGTGATTTTACTTAGATAAATAGGTTGCTTACCGAGCAGATAGCCTTCCGGTGCCTTCGTTTCTTGAATCGTTACTGTACCCAGTGGGATTGTGACAATACCGTCGCTGTAATAGTATTCATCCCCTGAAACCTTGAAGTTATCAGATAGCTCTGCGTAACCGTTTGCGTTGGTTTTTACGATCCATGTACGTGTTGCCGTCGAAGGCAAGCTCGCTTCGTTGTCGTAGTAGCCCGCGTAGTACTTCACGGTGTACTGAGCGCCTGCCAACGACGCGCTGCCCTGCGGCATGTTGAGCGTCGTGTCGAGGTCGATCTTGCCAACCCACATATACGCTGGGTCGTTCTGCGGCGCGTCGTAAACCGTCCCGCCGTTCACGTGCGCGCACTCGGCAGGCTCCACCTGCACGGGGTAGACGGTGCCGTCGAGGGCGTAGCCCTTCGCGGGCGTCGTCTCCTTGACGTAGTAGGTGCCCATCTGTAGCCCGGTGGCCTTGGCGTAGCCGTCGGCGTTGGTGACGAGCGTGGCCAAGCTGTTAGAGCCGTTCTGCGCGTCTGCTTGCGAGCCGTACACGCTGTAGACGGCTCCCGCCAGCGAATAGCAGGCGTTGCCGTCAGACACCGCGGGGTTGCTCGACTTCTTCATCAGGTCCATGTCGCCGAGCGGGTTGAACAGGCTGTCCAGTCCGCCTACGCGCTGGCACGGCCCCGAAGTGAAGACGCATTCGGGGTGCGGCGTGGCGCCTCGCGAATCGATCATCACGTCGTAGCCCGAACCGGTCCAAGTGCCGGTGAACGGGTACCATCCGTCCGCGGGGTAGGGCATGCCGTAGTCCTGGCAGTAGCCCGTGTAACCGCTGAACGAGTGGCCGCTGTAGGAGATCGTGACGTCGAACACGTTACCGTCGTCGTTGGTCTGCCCGGGGTTCGTGCAGTGGATGTACGCTTGCCCGCTGATCGTCGCGGGCGCAGCCAGCGCCTCTTTCGGCGCGGCAGCGCCGACGGTCAGCGCCAGGCCCAAAGCGGCAGCCGTCACGGCGAGAAGCCGTGCGAAGCGCGCGAACCTAGCTCTCGCTCTATCCATATCTTCCCTTCTTTCTTTGCGTTCCGTTGTTTCCTCTATTTCCAACGCGGCGGGAGCTTGACCTGGTCTACAGATCCTTCTCCGCCGCCCTTGTAGGGCGTGTTGCGTCGCCGCCGCGCGCTTGCGACTGCGCGCGCGATTCGTCTTGCCTTGCCGTTTGCTTATCTCGGTTGAAGAAACCGGACACCTTCTCGCCGAAGGTCTTCTTTCCGGTCGTCGGCAGCTGCTTTTCTTCCTTGGTCGCGGTCTTTTCAGCTGAAAGGCCCTGCGCCGGGCGCGGTGCGGAAAGGTCGATCCTCTCTTCGACGGATTTCCGCCAGCTCTCGATTTCGTTCGCGCCTTCCTTCGGCTTTTCCCAGTCGGCGGCGCGGGAAACGGCAGCGAGCGTCGTGGTCTTGATGTCGGGCCTGCCGAGCGCGGCGATGATTTCAGAGAATCGCGAGCATCCTTCGGCCGCGGCGGCGAGCCTTGCGGCGTCGACCTCCTGCCATAGGTTGACGTGGCCGGGATCAATGGAGGGCTGCGCAAAGAACGCAACCTCCATTGACGGCGACCACCAGAAGCCGTCCGCCTCGGCGGCGGTGTCCACGTAATGCGGCTCCGACGAGGCGAAATCGGTTTGCTTGACGAGCGAGTAATCCACCTCGCCGCCGTTCAAGCCTGGGGCCGTTCTGCCAAGATTGACTATCGCGGACGGCGTGCGTAGAATGCGGTTATAGCCGAGACCGGAGTAGTTCGCGAACAATTGGCGTTCGCATAAACGCTCGAGGTTTCGGCTTCTGTTTTTGTCTATGTAGAGCAAGCGCCCTTTGTCGGCTATGAGCGACGTGAAATACTCTGAGAAATTATCCTTGCCGAACACCGTGAGTATCATGTTCGTCTGTATCGCGGACAGCTCGTAGTTTCCGCGCCCGTCCGGCTTCACCGATGCGAGCAGCGGCAACTTGTCGGAATCGGCTTCTTCGAGAACGAAGAGCACCGAATCGGCGCGGGATGGGTTGTCGGCGACGAGGACGGGCGTTTGCAGCAGCTCAGGCCAATGTTTGATCTGCTCCATGGTCAAGCCGTGCCAATGATCGTTCTCCGCGCTTTTCGGGTGGAGGGAATCGAGCAGGTGCCTTTTTGTGTAGAGCATCGGCTTTTGCTCGAAGCCCATGTCGAGGAATATCCGGGGCGTCGAGCAAACCTTCAGCATCGAGTGCTCGTCGCCGAGGCCCGATGAGTACTCGTCGGCGTCTTCGCCGAAACGCAGCCACTCGCGGCAATGCTCGGCGTAGCCGTGGAGCGCTTCGGGGGATATGGCGGAAAAGGGCTTGCCGTCGTCCCCCGAGCGCACGATGTTGTCAACCGTTCTGCCTATCGACACCTCGTAGGACAGCACGGCCGATAAATCGTCTATGCGTTCTTTTTCGTCCATAACAAACCTCTGTATCCCGCCGGCACGAAGGGGTATAGTTCCCCCTTCGAAACCGACAAGTTAACCGACGCTAACGCATGCCTCTTGAAAACGAGACGTGCGCGCGTCGGCGCCTGTTCGGGGCCGTGCGGGATATTCGGTTCTCGGTTCGCTTTTCTTGCGCGACGTGCGCAGTTGCCAACCTTCTCGAATAAAGATACGAGCCCTGCATTCCGTCGGTCGGCGAGGCGTTGGTAGCGCCTTTGCCCACCTTCACGTGATTATACCACTTCATGCGCGTTCATCAGGCGATACCGCGTTGCGTCCAACGCTTCACCGCGACCTTCCGCGCGACCGCCCGTCGTCGCGCGGATCCGCCCCGCGGCGGCTCGGCCCGGTTGAGGCTTGCTGCTGGCGCTTCCTCTCAGCGGAGCGCTTCAGCCGTTCGGCGCGTTCCGTCCTCGCGCCCTCCTTCTGCTTCTCGCGGGCGGTCTTCTTGTCGCCCAACCGCTCCTTCTCGGCCCTGTCCGCCTCGTAGACGGTTCTGGCCTCGCGGGTTTCGACTCTCCCCGGCGCCTGCTTGCCGGTCGTCTCCTCCCAGCGGTCGACCGTGAAGGTGGCGGCCCTGCCCGCCGCGCCCGCTGCGCGGAACAGCGCATCGGGGTCTTCGCGTATCCCTTGCGCCCAATTCGCCAGGTACTTCACGTGCTGCTCGTAGTGCTCGCCTTTCGTCTCGGGGTCGACCGGCACGCCCAGCTCGCCCGACGCGAAAAGGGACGCCAGCTCGGCGACGAGCTCTTCGCGGGCGTAGTCCTCGGAGCCGAAGGGGTTCTTGACGTCGCGTCCCAGCTCGGGCGCCGTCGCGTGCGCCATCTCGTGCAGCAGCGTGCCGCAGAACGCGGCGTTGCTCTCGAACTGCTCGCGCCTGGGCACGGTCACCTTGTCTGTGACGGGGGAATAGAAGGCGTCGGGCGAGGCCGTCTCCTCGACGGGGCAGCGGCAGGACGCCTTCAGCTCGTCGGCCAGAAGGCCGAAGTCCGCGTCGTCGTTGGGCTCGAAGGGGGGAAGCTCCGGCGCGCCCTCGAAGCACGACAGGTTGAACACGTTCCAATAGCCGTCCAGAACGACCCTCGACCCGCGTTCCGGCTCGCCGTCCTTGCCGGTTATCACGTTGCCCTGCGCGTCCTTCCTGTCGAAGGAGACGCGCCGCCAGTGCTCGACGGACACCGCCTTGGAGCCCTTCTTGAGCTTCCACCCCCTTTCCTTGCCCTGGTTGTAAGTGGCCCAACGGTAGTCGCCGTAGCCGCGGATGGCGGCGTACGCCTTCAGGTAGACCGCGTTGCCGCCGCGGTACTCGGTGCCGGTGGCCGGGTTCAGCGGCGCGCCCGCCTGCGTCCATGGGATCTTCCACCCGCTGCCCAGCTCTTCCATGTCGCGTGCGACCTTCTCGGCCACCTCGCGTCTCTGTGCGACGAGCTTGTCGGGCAGGCGCTCCGCGCTCTTCGGCTCGTTGGCCGCCTGCTCCCTCGACTCATCGGTTTCGTTGGTTTCGTCCATGCTGCGCTCCTTCCCGGTTTAGACGCCCACGAACTCGCGCGCCCACGCGCCCGATTTGAACAGGCAGAACGCGTAGGCCATGTAGGGCACGAGGCCCATGAACATCTGCAAGCAGTAGGTGAGCACGCCGTCGGCGTCCCCGAAGTTAGGCTGCGTTGCCGCGCCGCCCGTCGAGGCGATGGCGGACATCATCATGAAGAGCAGCGCCATGATGGCGCCCGAGAAGAGCACCGCTATGTAGCGCTTGAGGAACCCCGTCGCCACCGAACGGCCCGACTCGCTCACGAAGAAGGCCAAGGGCAGCGAGGCGAAGGCGGTGTAGACGTAGATCTGGATGGACCTCACGACGAGCACGAGCGATGCCACCACCTTCACGACGAGCGAGATCAGCAGGTACAGCAGCGATATGATCAGGCACACGACCAGAAGCGCGCTGTTGCCGACGGAGTCGGGCAGGTAGTTCACCGGGTTGTCGGGCATCGATCCTGCGCCGACGGCCACGACGTTCGAGATGAGCATGCGCGAGATGTCGAAGCCCAGGATCATGAGCGAATAGCTCGAGTCTATCCCCGCCTTCAGGAAGGCGTAGACGATGAACACAGACATGAGGGCCACGGTGTCGACGCCCATCTCGGTGCGCCCCATGTGGGACACCACTTTCACGAGGCCCACTATCAGGAATATCGCGAGCACTATGTTCGCGATGGGCACGGCCGCCAAGTGGTGCACGTTGTACATCATCGGCGACAAACCGGAGAACATCTGGTCGTAGCCCACGGTAAGGGTGTCGGGCGACGTGAGGCTGGTGATGCAGGCGTTCGCCATGCCGAGCATGCCGTTCACGGCGCCGCGAAGCATGTCCTCCAAGCCGTTGGTCACGGCGTCGACCGCCATGCTCCCGAGCGCGGTGGCGCCCGTCACGGCGAGGACGCCGAGTATCGGGAGCAGCGCCTCCGCCTGATGGCGCGGCGTCAGGAGCACGGCGAGCAGCGCCACGGCGGCGAATGCCGCCGCGAGCCTCTTGCCCGTCTTGATCGGGTCGCGCATGAGCCTTATCCACGCCCATGCCGCGCCGCGCGAGACCGTTTCCGCTACCGCCATGTCGAGGTCACCGCCTGGTCGAGCGCGTTGGAGCAGGTGGTCAGCACGAGCGAGATCCCCGCCGAGGCCACGATGGCCGCCAGGAACAGCACCGCGACCGCCTTCGGCAGGTCCTGCTTCGACACCTTCCCCGAACCGTCGTGCTTCTTCGAGAGCAGCTTGTCGAATATCATTTCGCCTTCCTCCTATTTCGATTTCTTCACGTTCACGTTGCCGGTTTTCGTCGAGTAGGTGGCCACCACCGAGGTCTGCTTCACGTCGTCGAGCGAGAACGACGTGCTCACCTCTCCCGCGCCCCAGTCGACCGTGGCTTGGCGCCCCCACGCCGCCTTCGCGGCGGTGGGGCAGTTCGACTGCGCCCACGCCTCCACGGCGGCGACGGTCTTGGCCCACGCCTCCTCGCCGAAGAGCGCCTTGCATGCCTCGGCGTCTGCGCCTTCGGGCATCGTCGCCTTGCACGCGCCGGTCTTCTTGGCGGGCTTGTAGCCCTCCGAGTAGGCGAAGTCCGAGCTGTGCACCGTCCAGCTCGAAGGGTCTTGCGAGCTGGCCGACGCGAGCGTGACCACGATGGTCGAGCCGTCTTCGAGGAGCATCACCGCCGTTATCGAGCTGCCCGCGTTGCCCACCGACGCCTTGTCGACCTTCGACAGCGCGTAGATGTGCTGCTTCTTCTCGCCGCCGGACGTCTCGGTGAAGGTGCGGCCCGTGAAGGACAAGGTGTCCTTGCCGTCGGACGACGCCCAATCGGTCGACGAGAGCTGGCCCGTCACCGCCTCCTCGGACGCCCCGTACTTCGCGACGAGCGCGCGCTGGGCGTCGGTCATGTCGTCTTCCGCCCGCTCGTCGGGCGTCTCCTCCTCGCGCGCCTGCTGGCTCGCCGTCGCGGCGGCGTTTTGCTGCTGCTCGTGCGCGTCGAGCGCGGTGCGCGCCGCCACGGCGGCCACCGCCACCGCGACCACCGCCGCCAGCAGGGCGATTATCGTTTTCTTGCCGGTGCCCATGGGCACCTCCTTCCTAAGGCAGCCTGCCGAACGCGAGGCCGTTGTCGTCGAGCCACGAGCCGTGCAGCGGCTCGACGGTGACGCCCGTTCCCGCGGACGCCGTGTGGATGACCTTGCCGTCGCCGAAGTACATGCCGACGTGCCCCCACTCGTAGCCGTTGCTGTAATGGTTCATGAACACAAGATCGCCTACCTCCAGGTCCTCCTCCGAGATCTCCGCGCACATCGCCCATAGGCTGTCGGTGACGCGCGCCGATCCGAAGTCGTACCCTTGCGCCGAGTAGCACCAGATGACCAGCCCCGAGCAGTCGAACGAGTCGGGGCCGCAGGCTCCGTACACGTAGGGCGCGCCGAGAAGGCCGTACGCCTCGTCCACCGCGGCCTGGCCCATCGCGCCGTCGTTCTTCGAGCCTTTCTTGTGCATCTTCGCGTAGTACTCCTGCGCCTTCCCGCAGCGCGTTCCGACGTTCTCCTCGTACGGGCGGCCGCGCTCGAACGCGGCGTACCAGTACCGGCAGGCCGTCTTCACGTCCTTCGCCTCGAGGAACTCCTCCCAGCTGTTCTGCGCGCCGTAGCCGTGCTCGTTGCGGAAGGCCTGCGAGTCGGCGTTCCAATAGCCCCATTGCGTCGACGCGTACGACATCTCCACGCCCGTGGGCTCCTCGCCCGTGGCCTCGGCCCAGAGGTAGTCGAGCTGCGGCGCCACGGCCAGCGAGTTCCTTCCCGTCGCGGCCGCGTACGAGGTCAGCCCGTCCTTGCGCCCCCCGAGCCATTGGCAAAGGCCCGTCGCGCCCGACTCGGCGTTCACGGCCGACGGGTTCATGCCCGATTCCGCGAACATGTTGCCCATGATCGCCGCCGTCTGCTTCAAGGGCACGCCCTTGCCGAGCAGGTAGCTCGCCACCGCGCGCTCGTTCGGCGTGAGCTTCGAGAGGTCGTAGTCCCCGTCGTCCATCGCCGCTCCCACCGTGAGCGCGAGGACGAGGCTCAAGACGATGATCGCCGGCACCGCGACGATCGGCGCGGCTGCGGCCATCGGGGCGGACATCGCCGCCCCCACCGCCTTGAACGCGCCGGCGGCGCGGGAAAGGGCGCCCGCGGCGGCTTGCGCGGCCTTCGTCTCGCGAAGCCTTCGCTGCGCGGCGACGGCGAGCCTCCTGCGCGACGTCGCGCGGCGGTAAGCCGACTTGCGGAGCCTTGCGTCGCGCGCGCGAGAGGCGCTGCGGAAGCCCGCTTGCAGCCCGCGCGACGACAGGTCCTTCACGTCGTCCTCGGAGTCGGCCCCTCCGCCGGCGACGGCCATCGCCCCGCTTGCGGCCCCCGCGGCGTGCCCGGCCCCTTTCCAGGCGCGCGACCGCACGTCGCGCCCGTGGGCCCGCCGGGCCAGTTCCTCGCGGGCGATACCGGAGAAGGCCTCGCCGCGGTTGAGCCTCACGCTCTTCGCGCCGCCCTTGCGGGCGCGCCTTTTGGCGAACCACGATGCGTAGCGGAGCGTGCGGCCGTCCTCCTCGTAAGCCGCCCCCTCGACCTCGGCGACGGCCGAGGCCGCCGTGCCGTACGCGGCGCCCGCGCGCTTGAGCGCGTTCTTGAGCGCGGCCCTCTCTCGAGGGCGCATCGCCTTGGCGGCTGGCGCCTCCGGCGCGTCGGTCGCCCTCTCGCGCGAGAGGGACGCGGCGCCGCTCTTCACGCCGTCGGCGGAAGGCGCCGGCTTGCGCAGGGAGACGCGGGAGTCCCCCTCCTTGCGCAGGAGAGAGGCCGACTCTCCCTCTTTCCTGCGCACGAGCATGTCGGAATCGCGCGCCACGCTACACCGCCCGGGCGGCCTTGAGCTTCGCGGCGTACTTGTCCGGGTCGGTGTTCCAGACCTCGTACAGCGGGTTCTTCGGGTCGATCCGGTTGTTCATCGCGATCTTGAGGCCGTCGACCACGACGAGGCCGGTGCCCTTCGGCGCGCCGGCCGACAAGCGGTCGTATTGGGAATCGGACAGCTTGAACATCCTGGCCAAGGTGTCCTGGTTCTGTGCCTGCTGGGGCAGGAACACGAATATGCCAGAGTTCTCGAAGAGCTTCGATGCGTCCGGATGGGAGAGGACGGCGTTGGGCAGCTGCGTCACGCAGATCATCTTCAGGCCGAACTTGCGCATCTCCGAGAAGAAGGACATGAGGACGTCCATCGCGGGCGCGTTGTTGAATACGATCTGGCACTCCTCGAACACCAGGTAGGTCTGCTTGCCGTGGCGGTAGTTCTCGTAGGCGCGCTGGCGCACGTGCTGAAGCACCGCCAGCACCGCGAGCGTGCGCATGTTCTTGCCCACCTCGCTCATGCGGTAGACGTTCATGAGGGGGTTGACCTCGATGTTCGTCTGGCCGGCGAACGAGTTGAACGAGCCGTTGACGTACACGCCCAGCGCGTCTGCCAAGTCGACCGCAGAGCGGTTGCCGGCCTCGCCGGAGCGCCTGAGCTCGCGGTACAGGTCGGTCAGGTCGGGGCGCGTGGGACGGCCGATGTGCGGCTCGTAGGCGGCGCGCACGGCCTCGTCCAGTGCGGTGAGCTGCGCGTTGGTGAGCGAGTCGCCCTTCATGCAGCTTTCCATGATGGCGATGAACACGTCGGCGTTGGCCTGCACGTCGCGGCGCGAGAGGTCCCCCATGGTGCCCGACATGTCCATCACGTTGATGCACGAGTCGTGGCCGGGGCCGAACTGCGGCTCCGACGCGTCGAACAGGTCGCCAAGCTCCCAGTACTCGTCGTGCCAGTCCATGAAGTGCCATTCCGGCGCGTTCGGGTCGTCGCACACGTAGCGCCCCGTCTCCTTGTCGAGCACGGTTCGCGGGTGCTGCAAGAGAGAGTAGGTCACGAGAGAGTTCATCTCCATGCCCTTGCCCGTGCCGGTCATGCCGAAGACCCACATGTGCGGCGACTTCGTCTTGTCGGGGTCTACGAGGATCTGCTCGCCCGACACCTCGTTCACTCCCAGGCGGTAGGACTTCGCCGGGTCGTCGCACACGTTCTGGGAAGAGAACGGCACGAGGGCGGCGGCCTCCGCGTTGGTGAGCGAGCGGTACTTCTTCGACAGGCGGGGCGTGGCCAGGGGCAGCGCGCCCATGAGCGCCTGCTCCTGCTGCAACGGCAGCTCGGTCACCTCGAGCGTCCAAGTGGAGCACTCGTCCATCACGAGGTTGGCGTTTCGCTCAACGTCGGCGAGCGACTTGCCGTAAACCGTGATGAACCCTTGGAACCACGCTATCTGCTGGTCCTTGTTGCGGATGAAGTCCAAAAGCTCTCGGCCCTCCATCTCCCTGTCCTCCATCGCGGGGGGCAGAAGCGTCGGGTCGCCGCCCGACTTGCCGACCGCCTGAGCGTAGTCCTGCATCTCGGCCTGCGTCACGTCGATGTTCTGGCGCACGGTCTGCACCATCTTCGACTTCTTCTGCGGCTGGAAGAGCAGGCTTATGTTCATCGGCACGGGCAGGCGGCGTATCTGGCGAAGCGCCGAGTCCTGAAGATCGCTGCCGAAGTCCTTGATGTGCAGCGTCTTCGCGAAGATCCCGGGCATCTGCAACGTGCGGCGCAGGGTGCGCTCTTCAGGCGGGTAGACCGCCCATGCCGGCGCCACGTAATCGCGCACGTGGGTCTTCTTGGTCTTCGCGAGCTTCTCGTAGTCGAGCGTGAACAGCTTGCCGGGCCCCACGAGCAGGTCGTGTATGAGCGACGCGCGCTCGAGGCCGTCCAAGGGCGTCGCCTTGGATTCCATGTGCGCGAGCTGGGCCGTCGCGCCCTCGCGCAGCGCGCGCAGGCGCACGGCGGCCTGCTCGGCCGACGCGGCGGGCACCGAGAAGGTGAGGAAGTTCCTCCGCTCGAACTCGACGCGCCCCTCCCTCTGTTTCTGCTCGATCAGGTCGTTGTAGGACACGGCCATGTCCTTGTTCGCGCCCGTTTCCGGCAGGTACCGCTCGACGCGGCGCGTGGTGCGCGGCACGTTGACGAGGTTCAGCTGGTAGCACTCCGGCGATTGGAAGAAGTGGTGCAGCGAGCACAGCTTGTCGAAGATGGCGTCCTGCTGGTCCTCGCGCTCGTTCTCGTAGCTCACGTCCGTGAACTCCAAGGTTCGCGAGAACGTGCCCTCGACCGATTCGGCCAAGCCGTCCTCGTACATCAGCTCGAAGCCCGCGAGGTCGTTGGTGCAGAGCACCGCCTGCTCTCCCGCGATGCGCTTCAGCTCCTTGTCTATCTTCTTCTTGCGCTTGGGGGCCGCGCCGCGCTCGGCCTGCTTCTTCGCGACGGCCACGTTGCAGCCGCATGCGGGGCAGAAGGGAGCGCCCTCGTCGATGAACGCGCCGCACTTCGGGCAGCGCTCGGCGTCCTCCGGCTCCTCTTTCGGCGCTTCGGGCTTCGGCATGACCGCGCCGCAGGCGGGGCAGTAGACGGCCGACGGGTCGGCAACCTCTTCCCCGCAGAAGGCGCAGGTGCGCGCCTCATTCGCGGCCTTGCGTCCCTTCCGCGAACCTTTGGCGCTCGACGCCTTTGCTTTTCGTTTCCCGAACATACTCTTTGGTCCTTTCCCCTCTCTCGAACTCGATTTCCTCGCCCTCCCATGTGATCGCGTTGCCTCGCGCCGAGGCGTTCGCCAGCCGGTCGATGAACTCCTCGGCGGGCATTCCCTCGATGGGGAAGAAGCCGATCATGAGGCCGGGGAGCGAGGCCACCGTGGCTATCGTTATCGAAGTGGTCACGTCGAGCTGAAGCGCGTACCAGAAGACCGCCATGGCCGACACCGCGAGCACCGACGCTATGCCGAAGCCGGTTATCTGACGGTTCGTGAAGCCCTTGCGCCTGCGCTCGAAGCCGAAGACGTCCTGATGGATCTTTATCGAAGCCATGGTTTTACGCTGAGATGGTGAGGTTCTGGGTGCCGATGAAGGCCGCGGCGGCGTAGAACGCCACGGCGGCCAGGGCGCAGCCGATCATCATGCCCTCGCCGCGTGCGCCCGCGCTGTCGGTGAGCTTGCCTTGGGCGAAGAGCACCAGGGTGGCGAAGGTGCAGAGTATGCCTCCGATGTTCGCAAGGCCTTGAAGCAGTCCTCCGAGATTCATATTGTTTCCTTTCGCTAACTTGTTTTTACACGTTCCCGCGCAGGTGGAAGCGCATGCGCGGGTACCGATGTGGTACCATGTCTGACAGACCGGTCTTTTCAGGCGGGTCCTGCATTCCGGGGCGCGCCCGGCGGGGTTGATAGGTTTGGTAGGCCTCCCGCGCGGGTGCGCCCCCTCTTTCTTATCCGGCCACGGCGTTCTCCTTCTCCGTCTCTCCTTGCTTTCGCCTCAGGAACCCCTTCAGGTCGAACGGCTCTTCGCACACCGCCTCCGGCATCCCCTCCGAGCATTCGTGCCCGGGGCAGATGTAGGGGTAGTAGGGGTCGCGCGAGGTCTGCACCTTGCGGTCGAGCACCGCGCCTGGAAGGCCCGTCATGAACACCAGCAGGTACCCGCGCTCGAGCGCCCTCACCTGGCCGACGGACATGACCTTTCGGCTCGTGAGCCCGATGTTCTCGGAGGTCGACCCGTTCATCGAGCCTGCTTGGAAGGAGCGTTGGAACGTGCGCGAGGCCACCGTTTCGTCGCCCACGCGCTCGGATATCATCTTCAGCGTGTCTGCGTCCTGCGCGCCGAGGTAGACCATCGTCGAGCAGTTGTCGAACACGATCGAGCACTCCTTGTCGCCGTAGACCTTCGCGATCTGGGCCTTGGACTGGAAGAAAAGCGATATCGAGATGTTGCGGCTGCGCACGACGGCGAGTGCGCGCACGAGGATGGGGATCTTGCCGACGTTGGCCACCTCGTCGAGGACGAAGCGCACGTGGCGCGGCAGCTTGCCGTCGAAGCGCATGTACGCCTTGTCCTGCGCCAAGTCGATCGCCTGCTGGACCATGACCGCCGTGACGAACTGCAACGGGTTGTCGGTGTCCTTGATGATGCAGAACACCGCCGACTTCTGGCCGGGGTTCCCGAGCTCGTCGAGGCGCATGTCGTCGCGCAGGAGCTTCTGCTGCACCTCCAACGTGACGAGGTTCTTCAGCGCCGACTGGCAGCTGATGAGCACGCTTCGGAACGTGTCCTCCGCGCCCGCCTCGATGGCGTAGTAGCAGTGCAGCGCGAGGCTTCGGCTGCGCGAGTGCGGCCCCATGGCAGTGCGGACCTTGCGCTTCGTGCGCGCCGCTCCGCGCTCGCCCGATGCGTCGTCCTCCCATTCGTCGCGCAGGCCCGTCTCCCATTCCTCCATCAGGATGCCGAGGGGCGTGTTGTGCGGGTCGCCGCCGCGCGGCGGCACCGCCAGGTCGAGCAGGCGCATCATCTCGGGTATCGTGCGGCTCTCCTCCTCGTACTTCTCGAAGAGGAAGGCGGCGATTCCCATGAAGAACAGGCGCTTGCAGCTCTCCCAGAAATCGCCGTCCGCGCCCGCGGGCGCGTCGGTTCCCGCGAGGTTCGCGCACATCGTGTCGACTATCTTGGTGAGGGCCACGCCGTCCGCCACGCGCATCGGCTCGATGTAGACGTCGAGGGACAGGTGCGCCTGGCTATCCCGCCCCGGCTCGATCTCCCCGGTCTCCCATTCGACGGTGAACCCGCCGTCGTCCCGCCGCTTCGCGTCGACTTTTACGCCCGTGCCCGAGCAGGCTGCCGGGACGAGGCCGGGGGAAAGCTCCAGGGACACGCGCACCACGGCGTTCTCGTGCCCGCAGTTGCGCACGTGCACGTCCACCGTGCCCGTGGTTCGCTGGTAGCGCACGGCCTGCATGACGTCGCCGAACGCGCCCATCGCGCCCTCCATGAGCTTCCTGTCGCGCTTGGCGCGAAGCGCCTCCGCGGCCTCGCCCTCCGCGTCTTTCAGGCGGGCTTCGATGTCCTCGAGGGATTCCTCGCCGCTCATGTCGACGCCCTCTATCGAGGTCATCTCGGTTTCGAGGCTCATGTCGATCTGCGCGACGAAGCCCTTGCCGGAACGCGCCAGCACCGTCTTCGGGCGATAGAGGTCGGCTTCGCGCGCGAAGGCCTCTGAATGCTCCCTGCGGGTCTCCGCTCCGCGCCAATCCACCCTGCCGCCGGCCGACATCTGCTCGGGGTCGTACTTGTCCACGAGGTGCGTTTTCACGTACCGGCTGGCAAACGGGTTGTAGCTTTGCCCGTCGAGGAGCGAGATGGTGTTGAACACGCGAAGATCGAACCCTGCCAATTCGAGCATTTGCCCGCAATCGCGCAGCGTGTCGCCCTTCGTGTCGGTGGCGAACACGTCGAACCCCATCTGCGCCTCGGTCTTCCCCGCGGGGAGCGGGAGCGCGACCTCCTTGTCGGGCTTCCCGCGCTTGGCGCAGGGGATGGCGGGGAGCGCCGTGCCGCATGCGCGCATCATGTCGGGGTAGACCAGGTTGTAGGTCTTGCCCAGGCCCGAAATGCCGAGCGTCACGCAGTTCAGGTTCTTCTCCGCCTGCTGGTCCCTCGTCTTCACGTCATGAGGGTTGAGGACGATCCCCGCATGCTCGGACACCATCAGGTTGTTGTAGGGGTGCGCATGGTCGACGAACATGCCCGCCTCGCGCTCGGTTGCGAGGCGGTCCTTGCCGTGGCTGTTCTCGGTGTCCTCGTTCTTGAGCTTCATGCCGCGCGACAAGTAGACGAGCGCCAGCGCCAGCGTGCCGAGCACCACGGCGCCCCTGACGAACGGCTCGCCCATGGCCACGTCGAACGGGTTGAGCGCGATGTCGGTCACGAGCGTGGGCGAGGCCGTCGCCAAGCCCGACATCGGGTTGATCGGGTTCGCGCGGAACACCAGCGTGGCCACGCGCCCGGCCAGAAGGCCCAGAACGGCCTCGCAGCATGCGAGCACCGCGACGCCCTTCCACGCCTTCTTGGCCGCGTCGGCCAGCTTGTCGGTCATCCGCTGCCTCATCGCTACCTCGCCCTCGTCTCGCTGCGCTCGGGGCGCATGCCCCTGTCGCGCGACTCGCGCGCGAGCTGTTGCGCCCGCGCCTGGTCTTGGCGTGCGTGCTCGCGCGCCTGCTCGCGGCCGAGGTCTTCCGCTGCATGCAGCTTGAACTGGCGCTCCTTCATCGGCTTCGAAGCGGAACGCGATGCCGCCGCCTTCTGGCCCTTGCCGGCAGCCTTCGCCGCCTGGTTGACGCTCGTTACGACGTTCTCGCTCTGGAACAGGGCGTCGACCTGGTCGTCGTCCATCGACAGCAGGGTACCCCTCGCGTTGCCGTCCATGACGAAGGAGTCGACGTTGAGCTCGGAGTCGAAGGACACGTCGTAGTCTATCCCCGCCTCGTTGAGAGCTTCCATGGTGGCGACGTTCTCCAGCTCGTTCCCGCGCTTCATGTCGATCTTGCTCACCTCGCGCACGTTCGCACGGTCGGCGGAGGGTTCAAGAGCCTCCTTGAACGCCGCGTCCACGGAAACTCGCTTGTCCTCCTTCTTGTTGCCGGTGATCCCTTCCAGATCCTCGAGCATGGCCTTCACGTCGCGGGCCGACTCGGGCGCGATCTCGTATCGCACCGCGCCGTCCATGACGGTCTTCGCAAAGGGAATGCCGCGTTCTGCGAGGTGCTCGTCCCAGAACGCCGCTTGCGGGTCGAAGCTCAGCGTCTTCACAGTGAAGGTGGGATTCGCCCACGCTCCCTTGACGAGCTCAGGTTGCGACGGAGGCTTCGGCAATTCGCGTTCCGCCTTGCGAAGTGCCATGTCCGCCGCCAGCGCCTTCGCGCTGTGCGCCGTCGCGACCTCTCGCGCGAGCTCTTGGTCGGCCCATTCGCCCAAAGGTTGGGCGGTCCAGATGCGGTACGCGCCGCTTTCTCGCTCGGGCAGCAAGCCTCGCGCGGATTCCCCGAACTTCACCTTCTCGATCCTCGTGTCGGCGTCGGCGGGGTCGGCGAACATCTCGATTCCCGCCGCGCGCAGCCTTTCGTCGAGCGCGTTGCGTTCGGCCAACGTGGCGCAGTACAGCGTCCTGCCGGCAAGGACCTCCTTGGCGGTTTTCGGCATCGTGGCGTCCTTCGGCTTGCGCTCGTATTTGCCGGTCAGTTTGATCTCCGCCGCCTCGTTCGCCATGAGGCGCGACAGTATGCCGTCGGCTTCGGAATCCACCTTGCCTTTGTCGACGTTCATTCCGCCCATCCACGCGCGTCGGCGGATCTCCTGCACGAGCGCCCTGAGAAACCCTTGCGCCTGCCTGATGGCCTCGTTGGCCGCGTCGTCCCCGGTGTCCGGCATCCTAACGCACCTTTCCTTCCGTCCTTAACCTCTCATAGCACCAGAGCACGTAGTCCCTGTGATGCTCCTTTTTGTTGGTCCTAGACCACAGAATGAGATACGACGGGCGTTTGCCCAGCCTGTCGTCTACCAGACCATTGCCCAGCGTAACGGGCTTCTCCGAACGAATTAGGGCCGCCAAACGCCGCAGATGGTCGTCGTTCGACTGCTCCGCGTACTCCACTCGGTACTCGGCGTCGTCGTCGATCATGCTCACCGCCTGGCTGCGCTTGCGGTACTCAGCGTCGCCGAGGTCGCCTTCGGCCGACAGGCTCGCGCCCTTCGGTGCGGGCGACGACTTTTCTCCCGTCGGCCGTGCGCTTCCATCACCGAGCGCGTTCAGCCTGAAACCGTTTTCGCTTTCGAGCCATGCTTTGAGGCCCATCACGTGCTTAACGTTGTTCTTCATGACCCATGCCTGGTAGCGCGAGTATGCAACGGAGATCTGGTGGGGGGTGTTGCCTTCTTCGACAAGCTTTCGGTACTGCGCGAGGGCGGCGGCAAGCACGTCTGCGTTCTTCGACCTCCGCATGGAGCGCGCCTCAAGCTTGGCGAACTCCTCGACGATGACGTCGTTGCGTGCGTCCTCTTCCTTTTTTTCGTCTTGCGGATCACTACGCGGCGCTCGCGCGCCGCCCACTGCGCCGTCAGGCGCATTTACCGCCGAAGCATCAGCGGAGGCTGCGCGCAGACGGTCATCCACAAGCGGGTTACCCTCTGCTGAGCCTGTAGTAGTTAATTTTTTATATATATTTAAATTATTATATTGCGTCGGATTTTCAGTACATAGGTCCTGACCTGCGGAAACGTGCTGTTCGCCCAGGTCAGAACCTAAATCGGGTTTTCCGCACATAGGTTGTGAGCTGGGGTTTTGCGTTGAGTCGCAGGTCAAGAAGGCGGCGTTTTCGTCGTTTTCTTGATCGTTGATTTCCACCGCATGCGAGTTTTCCACAATTCCCAGGTCAGAACCTAAATCGGGTTTTCCGCACATAGGTTGTGAGCTGGGGTTTTGCAGATCGTGCCATTCGGGCGCGGAACCCTCCCTCGGAGGGCACAGTTTGTTTGATTTCACGAAGCCGCGCGAGAGGTAGTAATCGAGGATCGTGTAATACCTCCTTGGGTTTCGCAGCGTTACCCAGATCGCTCCCGACTCAAGCTTTCCGTTCGTGCCGCGCGGGCGCAGACGCAAAAGCCAGCCGTGCGCCTCAAGCTCGTCGAACATCTTCCTCGCGGCGTCGCGACCAACCGTCATCGTTTTGATCATGCCCGCTTGGGAGAATTGCCACCAAGGCGGCTTCGAGGCGATTTCCGCCCAGGCGCCGATTGCGGTCGTCGATACCCTGTAGACGCTGCGGTTGTCCCACATCTCGTTCTTGAGAACGGTGAATGACCCTTCGAACGGCTCGTCTTGAATCAGAAAAGACTCACCGTTGTTCGCCCTGCGCTCGATCTCGTCCTGAGAAGGAACCGTGTATCCGCGGTACCGTTCCGGTGCCTGCGCAGGTTTCATGTTTTCGTTCGTGAAATGCCCGCAATTTACGGTCTGAGCTACTTGCGAGCCTTGAATGGGGTTGTTAACCCGAGTACAATCGCACATAGAGCGCGGCCTCCTCATGTCGTGGACATTGGTTTTATGAGGTTGTGTCGTGCGGCTCGTAAGGGGCCTAGTCCTTACGTGCCACCCAAAGACATCCGTCTCCTGCATCGCTAGAGGCAAGGTGGCGGACGTCCTCAGGTTCACGCAACCCGTAGACTATCACGGACGGCGTGGACCGATTGTTTACGTGCCCCGTCATATAAAGCCGGGGCACGCTCTGTTTCATGGGCATTCGGGGGTTGCGGTAAGCGCCGATTACACAAAAACTGGTATCTGGCCAATAGCACCGGCGAATGCTATCGCATTCCGCCTTTGAGATAGGGGATGCGCCATGAAATGGGTTTGTGGTTTAAAGATTCTGTCTGTCGAACCTACCGAAAAGGGAACCCTTGTCATGAAGTGGTCCGATGGCACGACACGCGTATTCGATCCTATGCCGCGATTGCAGGGCGATTTCATGGGTAGGCTGAGGGACTTCGGGTATTTCAAGAAGGTTCGCATCACGGAATTCGGCGATGCGGTCGAATGGCCTGCTGGCCAGGATTTCGCGCCTGAGTCGCTTTATGAGAACTCGGTGCTGTTAAGCGCCGGCGAGTAGAGGACCTCCTTCGGAGAGCGGTTCTTCTTCGCAGGGGCGTTTGCTTGTGCAATCGCGATACAATTTACATTGGACACACGAGCGTTCGACTTGCTGCTGCAGCAAGTCGAACGCATTAGATTCTGCATGCTTTGTAAAGGAACTGCCCTATGGCTGATATTCATACGTTCGAAGGCGAGGACATCGTCGAAACGTTGGCTGCGCAGGCCGAAGGCCACGAGCCTGGCGAACTGGGTGCGCTGGCTTACCATCTGTACGACACGAATCCGGAACTCACTGAGGAAGAGGCGTTCGAGGCGTTCACCAACTGGGTTGCCGACCGCGGTATCGAGCTGTGGCCCCATCAAGAGGAAGCGCTCATGTCGCTCATGGTGGGCGATCACGTCATCTTGGGCACGCCTACGGGCAGCGGTAAAAGCCTGGTCGCGTTGGGTATGCACTTCATGGCCATGTGCTTCGGGGAGACCTCGTACTACACGGCTCCCATCAAGGCGCTGGTTAGCGAGAAGTTCTTCAACCTGGTGGAGCTGCTCGGCCGTGACAACGTGGGCATGATTACGGGCGATGTCCATATCAACACCGAGGCGCCCGTCATCTGCTGCACCGAGGAGATCTTGGCGAACCAGGCGCTGCGTGAGGGGCCGGATGCGCTCGTCCACAGCGTCGCCATGGACGAGTTCCACTTCTTCAGCGATACCGACCGCGGCTGGGCATGGCAGGTGCCGTTGCTCACGCTGCCGAAAACGCAGTTTTTGCTCATGAGCGCCACGTTGGGCGACGTTATGCAGATCGCCGATCTGCTGCGCCGTCAAACTACGCGCGACGTCTCTAACGTCACCGACACCCCGCGTCCGGTGCCGCTTTCCTACGAATACGCGCTCACTCCGCTCGAGGGAACGGTCGAGCTTGCGCTGCGCAAGGACGAGGGTCCGCTGTACGTCGTGCATTTCTCGCAGGATGCGGCGCTTGCCAGCGCGCAGAACCTGGCGAGCTACGGAGTGGCAACCAAGGAGCAGCGCGAGGCGGTTAAGGAGGCAATGAAGGGCGCGCAGTTCTCCACGGCGTTCGGCAAAACGCTGAAGCGTCTGTTGGGTTGCGGCGTGGGCGTGCATCACGCCGGCATGCTGCCGCGTTATCGCTTGCTGGTGGAAAAGCTTGCGCAACAGGGTCTGCTGCCCGTCATCTGCGGTACCGACACGCTGGGTGTGGGCATCAACGTGCCCATCCATACCGTGGTGCTCACACAGCTCACCAAGTTCGACGGTCGCAAGATGCGCCGTTTGCGCAGTCGTGAGTTCCATCAGATCGCCGGCCGTGCGGGTCGCTCGGGTTTCGACACCGAGGGCGTGGTCATAGCCGAGGCCCCCGAGCACGAGATCGAGAATCACAAGGCCGAGGTGAAGGCCGCCGGCGACCCGAAGAAGCTCAAGAAGATCAAGAAGAAGCGCCCGCCCGAGAACTTCGTGAACTGGAACGAGGACACGTTCAACAAGCTCATCGAGTCGGTTCCCGAGCAGTTGACGCCGCGTATGCGCATCACGCATTCCATGGTGTTGGCAGAAGTGGAGCAGGGCGGCAACGCCCGTGCCCGCGTCGACCAGCTTATCGAGGATTCGCTGCAGCCGGCGGAGGAGAAGGTGAAGCTGCACGTGCGCGCCGCCGAGGTGTTGCAGACGCTCATCGATGCCGACGTGGTGGTGCATGAGCTGGACGAGAACGGCGAGGACGTGTACTCGGTCACCATGGACCTGCCCGAGGACTTCGCGCTCGATCAGCCGTTGTCGCCGTTTTTGCTGGCGGCGCTGGAGCTGCTCGACCCCGAAAGCCCTGAGTATGCGTTCGATTTGGTGTCCATGGTTGAGGCAACCTTGGAGGATCCGCGACAGGTGCTGCGTGCTCAGGAGCGCAAGGCGCGCGATGCCGCCATGGCGGAGATGAAGATGGACGGCGTGGACTACGACGAGCGCCTGGAGCGCATCGCTGACGTCACGTACCCCAAACCATTGGAAGATCTGCTGGATGCGGCGTTCTCGAAGTATTGCGACGCGGTGCCGTGGGCGCGCGATTACTATCTGCGGCCGAAATCGGTGCTTCGCGACATGCTGGAAAGCGCGGCTGACTTCAAGGGGTACATTCAGAAGCTCGGCATTATGCGCTACGAGGGCATCTTGCTGCGCTACCTGTCCGAGGCGTTTCGCGGGCTTGACCGTACCATCCCTGAGGATAAGCGCACCGAGCAGTTAAAGGACATCATCGCCTGGCTGGGCTTGATTGTGCGCAGCGTCGACAGCAGCCTGGTCGACGAGTGGGAAAACGCTGGCGCGGTGTTGGACGCCGCCCCGCCCGACGCCGCTGGCACCGAGGCGATCGTGCGCGACCGGCGCGGTCTTACCGTGCTCGTGCGCAACGCCTTGTTCAGCCGTGTTCGCATGGCTGCCCACCGCGACACAGCGGGGCTTGGCGAGGCGGACGGCGAGTGGGGCTTCGGCGAGCGTGCCTGGATGCAGGCCTTGGACGAGTACTACGAGGAGCATGAGGAAGTCCTGCTGGACGCCGATGCGCGCTCGAAGGCCTATCTCATGCTCGATGAGGCGGACGAGGAGGAGCTGCACGTGTGGCACGTGCGTCAAATCTTCCACGACGAGGCAGGGGATAACGACTTCGCTATCGTTGCCGATGTGGATCTGGACGCCACGCAGGAAGGCGATGGCGTGGTGTTCGCGAACTACCGCGTGGGTTTTGCCGACGAGTTGCTTGACGAGTTCTAGCTGGCTTACGGACTGCGCGTTCGCCGCCGCTGCGCTTGCGGGTGAGTGGCGGGTTTTGGACGCTGCTCGGCAATGGCGTGGTATCGTCGTGGTCGTTGAAGGCCGGTTGCAACGAATTGGCACCGTTTGCGTGGCAAATCGGTGCGGCTTCCTAGAGGCGTGCTAGGCTTATGGCGCGGGGCCCCGGTTCGGTCTCGCGCCATAAGAAATATAAACATACGCGCAGATCGGAGGTCGAGCATGACTATCAAGAACGTTGTCGTCGCCGGTGGCGGGGTGCTGGGAAGCCAGATCGCATATCAGGCGGCATACAAGGGTTTCAATGTTGTGGTGTGGCTGCGTAGCGAAGGGTCCGTTGAGCGCGCGAAGCCGAAGTTCGAGCAGCTGCGCCAAACCTATCTGAGAACGCTTGATGCGATGAAGAGCGACCCTGCGGCATATTGCCGCGGCCTGGCAGAAACACCCGAGCTTTCCGCTGATCAGATCGAGCAGCTCAAGCAGCGCGCTCAGCAGGCGTTCGAGAGCATCGTCTTCACTACCAGCTATGAGGCTGCGGCGAAGGATGCCGACCTGGTGATCGAGGCCATCGCGGAAGATCCCAAGCAAAAAGATGCCTTCTACGCCGAGCTGGCAAAGTACTTGCCGGAAGACACCATCCTCGTTACCAACTCTTCCACGTTGCTGCCTAGCCAGATCGCGGCGTCCACGGGTCGCCCCGAGAAGTTCCTGGCGTTGCATTTTGCCAACCGCATCTGGCGAAACAACACCGCCGAGATCATGGGCCATCCCGGTACGGACCAGGCGGCCTACGACGAAGTGGTTCGTTTCGCCGCCGATTTGGGCATGGTCCCGCTGCAGCTGCACAAGGAGCAGCCTGGCTACATCCTGAACAGCATGCTCGTGCCGTTCCTGAACGCCGCTGAGGCGCTGTATGCAACCGGAGTCGCCGACCCGGAGACCATCGACAAAACGTGGATGCTGGGTACGGGTGCGCCATTGGGCCCGTTCCGTATCCTGGATATCGTCGGTCTTACCACGGCGTACAACATCGTGGTGCTTGACCCGCGCACGAAGGACCCCGATTCCGTTCCCGCGAAGATCGCGGCAGCGCTCAAGGAGCGCATCGATGCAGGCAAGACGGGCGTCGATGCCGGCGAAGGGTTCTACCGCTACAACTAGGCTTGTGAGGCTCGCTTCTGTGAGAGGTCGTCTTCAGTTACAGTTAAGCTTGTGAGGCCGCTTCTTTACGAGGCCATCTCTTGCAACAACTAGGCTCGTGGGACCGTTTCTCTATGAGCTCGTCTCCTGCTACGACTAGGTTTCTGAGACGTGTCTCTTTGCGAGGTCGTTTCCCGGTGCAGCTAGACCTGTGAGGCTGCTTCTTTATGAAGCCGTCTTCCGCTGCAACCAGGCTTTGCGGGCATCTCTCATATAGGGGTTTCCTTTCAGCATTCATGGGGACTCGAGAAAAACCGGCGAACTTTTCTCGAGTCCCTTATATGGGACAGTAAAATCATCGAGACGGCGTACCATGCAAAGCATCAACTGAGAAACGCGCAGGTAAGGAGCCTGAAATGTTCGCCAAAAAGCACACGTCCATGTTCGGAGCATTTGCAATCGATTCGAAGGCGTCCCGCGGTCGTCATGCGCGTGTGAAGGGGCGTGCGCAGTTAGCTCGCTGTGCATTCGAGGGTTCAGCCGGGCGGACTCAGGCCTTTTCGGACCAGCGTGCCTCACGGTCTGCGTGCCGCGCGATCGAAGGGCGGGCAGGGCAAGTTCAGACCTTTGCGGGCCAGCGCGTCTCGCAGCCTATCTCTTTCGACGAGGGCGAGTTTCTGATCGATGGGTACGGCGCATACGCTCCGTATGATCAAACTACCGAGCGTTACGCTGCCGAGGATTCGCTGCTGGACGAAGAGTCAAGCGAAACTGTTGAGAATGTGTCGTCGTGTGATGGGGCTTCCTCCGCGCAGCTCGAGCGCATGTTCCAGGAGTTCTTCCGCATGGGCGCCGCCGTCGCCATCGGCGAGTTGTTCGACGAGGGTATGCTGGGCGACAAGAACGCCGTGGCGTGCGATGTCCGCGACTATCTGGAAAGCTTCGGCATCGCCAGCTTCGACGAGGTTTGCAAGCTGGGCATAACCGGTCCGTACCTTGAGGACTTCAAGCGGATTTTCGCCGAAAACGCCAGTTTCCCGCCAGCAGCATAGGGTTGCCTGCGTGACCATCACTCACTCAATCGCCTATCATATGCAGGTGCGCAATGTGCGCGAAGGAAGCTGCGTGAGGGGTCCGTATGGCGAAGGAAGTCAGCAAAGAGCGCTTGTTGGCGTTGTTGAAGGTCATGTTCGAGAACACCGACGACGAGCAGGGGCTAACGCTCGAGCAGATCCTCGAGGAGCTGGAGGCGGCGGGCGTGTCCGCGGAGCGCAAGGCCATCTACCGCGATTTCGAGGCGCTGAACAACGCAGGCATCGAGATTCAGCGGCAGCGCGTCAAACCCGTGCGCTACTTCTTGGCTAAACGTCCGTTTACCAAATCGGAGTTGCTGTTGCTCATCGATGCGGTGCAGGGAAGCCGCTTCATCACGGCGCGGCAATCGAGCTCGCTCGTTCGCTCCATCAAAAGCCTCGGGTCGAAACATCAGGTGAAAGGCCTTGAGAAGCAGGTGCATGTCGGCGGGCGTGTGAAAAGCCAAAACGATAGCGTGTTCCGCAACGTCGACGTCATCCAGGAAGCTATCGCCGCCAAGCGCATGCTATCGTTCAAATACACCAGTTACGATTGCTCGGCTCAGGTGCAGCTGCGCCATGACGGTAAAGCGTACACGCAAACGCCGGTGCAGCTGATGTACTCCGATGGCTTCTACTATCTGGTTTGCTACAGCGAGAAGTACGACGACTTCGCCAACTATCGCGTCGACCGTATGTGCGACATCCACGTGACGCAGCAGCGCGCAACGCGAAACGCCCGCATCGCCACGTTCGATGCGGATGAGTACGACCGTCGCGTGTTCGGCATGTTCTCGGGCAGCTCGGTGCGCGCGGTTTTGCGCGTAAGGGAAAGCGCCATGAACGCCGTGGTCGATCGTTTCGGGAAGGACGCGCGCGTGAGCGATATGGGCGACGGTACCGCCCGCGTAAGCGTGGCGGCCATGGCGACGCCGGTGTTCTTCGGCTGGATATCCCAGTTCGCTGGTCAGATCGCGGTAGAGTCGCCGTCAAGCTTGCGGCAAGGGTATGCCGAGTATCTGCGCAATCTGCTGCAGGACTACGAATAGCCGCATCGCGTCCGTCCGTCCCTTCTTGCACGCAGCAGCTTCGGGTCGTTCCTGCTGATTCTCTGCTATGGTGGAAGGGTATATTTCGAAGGGAACCATATGGACCTACGCAATCTTGACCCCTCATACGATGAATCGCGCGACAGCCAGCAACGCGGCGGCTTGTCGCTGGACATCGGTGCGCGATTCTACAACGATGGGCTCGCCTCCGACGACAAGCGGTGTTTTGAGGCGGCGCGGCAGTTCTATGAGAAAAGCTTGAGCTTCGGCAATCCTCAAGCCGCGGTGAACCTTGGTTACATCTACGAATACGGTCGTTTGGGCGAAGAGGACGCCGAGCAGGCGTTGGAGCTGTTCGAGCAGGCGGCGTTTTGCGAGCATCCGGAAGCGCTATATAAACTCGGCGACATGCTGTATTGGCGCAATATCGAAGTAGCGGACGAGGCTGCGGCTGATGCACGCGCATTTGCTCTGTACGGTAAGGCGCATCGGCTTGCGCAGGGTCGCAATGAGCCCGATTGGCTGGGAAGCTCGGCTTTCAGGCTCGGAGGTTGTTTCGAGTATGGGCGTGACTGCGTGCGCGATGATGCGCTGGCCCAGGCGTATTATGTGCAGGCGGCGGCGAACTTCGAGGCGGCTCTTGATGACGGGTTCGACTATTACCGCGGCAACCTGGAGAAATGCCACCGCGCATTGCAGCGACTGGGAGAGCGTTCCGACTCATATGCGCAGTGGAAGCCGCTGCCTTCGGGGGCGAAGTTCGATGTCGATGGCATTTTGCGCATCGATGGGGACTCGTTGGTCCCGGCGGGGTGTTACCGAGCCCGTTCGGGCGAGCAGATCATCGTAGGCCGGCATGATGTTGAAGAGGGCCAGCGTGTGGACCTGCGCTTCGAGGTGCTGCGTTGCGCGCGTATGGTGGAGTTCAACCTGGCCATGAGCGGTTCGGTGGAGAATCGCAGCACCGTGCGCATCACGTTCGACGAGCTGGGCGCGGCGCTCGAGCAGGAGCTGGGGGTGATGGGGCAGCGCGAGTTCTTGCAACTGAACCCCGAGGACGCCGCCGCATTGCGCGGGCAGCTGCTCGGCTTCGAGCTGGCATCGTGGGAGGAGGCTTACCAGCCTTATATGGCCCAAGACGACGACTTGGAGTGGAGCGTCAAGGTGCTCAGCGATACCCAAGGTTTTTCCAGCAAGGGCTGCGGTGCTTGGCCGTATTACCTGCCGTTTTTGTTCGAGGAGCTGCAGCGTTTCGGCGTGGCGAACATGTGGGTTCGTGGACATTAACGCCGCAAGCGTCCGATTTCGGCAGGCGATGGCACCTGCCGCGCCCGGTGGCGCTACAATGACCAGGTTGCACATTCTAGGAAAGGACCGCCATGTCGTCGTTCGATTTTGAGGGCCACATCACCGACATCGTCGATTATCCGAAGCCGGGCGTGGTGTTCAAGGACATCACCACGCTGTTGAAGGACCCGGACGGTTTCGAGGCCACCATCGATGCCATCGCCGAGCATTTCAAGGATGCGGGCGTGACGAAGGTCGTCGGCGCCGAGGCCCGTGGCTTCATGATCGGCGCGCCGGTGGCATATCGCCTGCATGCCGGCTTCGTGCCCGCCCGCAAGCCGGGCAAGCTGCCGCGCGAGGTGCGCAGCGAAAGCTATGATTTGGAGTACGGAAGCGACGAGCTGCAGATTCATGCCGATGCCATCGAGCCCGACGACGTGGTGCTGATCGTGGACGACCTGGTCGCCACCGGCGGTACCGCCGAGGCGCAGGCTAAGCTCATCAAGCAGTTCGGGGCAACGTTGGCGGGCATGGGCTTTCTCATGGAGCTGGCGTTCCTGAATCCTCGCCAGGCCATCGCCAAGGTTACCGATGCCGACGTCTTCTCCCTTGTGCAGGTGCACTAAAAGTCACCGTTCAAACAACATAAGAGGCCGGGATGCGCAGTTGCTCTGCGCATCCCGGCCTCTGTTCGTTTCCGATCCGGCGTGCTAGCGGTCCATGTCTTCCAGTCGGCCATGGCGCTCGTAGCGGGTGATGCGCTCGGGACGGTTGTCGTCGTCGACGAACACCACGCGCGGCGGGTTCGCGTCGGCTTCCTCGGGGGTCATCAGGGCGTAGCACATGATGATCACCTTGTCGCCAACCGAGACGCAGCGGGCGGCGGCGCCGTTGAGGCAGATCATGCCGCTGCTGCGCTGACCTGCGATGACGTAGGTCTCGAAGCGCTGGCCGTTGTTCACGTCGACGATCTGCACCTGCTCGTACTCGCGGATGCCCGCGGCGTCCATCAGGTCCTCGTCGACGGTGATGCTGCCCACGTAGTCAAGCTCGGCCTGGACGACGGTGGCGCGGTGGATCTTGCCCTTCAGCATGGTAGAGAACACGGTGGTAGGTCCTTTCGTAGGTTTTGGAGATTGAAGTTATTCGCCGAAGATGAAGTTGTCGATGAGGCGCGTCTTGCCGATGTAGACGGCCATGGCGACCAGAACCGGCCCATCGACGGTCTCAACGGGCTTGATGCCGTCCCACGACACCATCTCGACGTAGTCGATGCGCGCCAGGGGCTCGGCCTCGATGAGCTGCTTCATGGCGTCCAGCACCGTGGCGGCGGAGTGCTCGCCGGCCTCCATCAGACGCTGGCCCTCGGCCACGGCGCGCGAGAGCACGAGCGCGGCTGCGCGTTCGTCGGCGGACAGGTAGGTGTTGCGCGAGCTTTTCGCCAGACCGTCCTCCTCGCGCACGATGGGGCAGCCCACAACCTGCACGTTCATGTTCAGGTCGCGCACCATGCGGCGGATGACGGCCAGCTGCTGGGCGTCCTTCTGGCCGAAGTAGGCGCGGTCGGCCTGGGAGATGTTCATGAGCTTGTTAACGACGGTGCACACGCCGCGGAAGTGCGTCGGGCGCGTTTTGCCGCACAGCTCGGCGGTGATGCCCTCGACGTTGACGTAGGTGCACGCATCGGGGAAGTACAGGTCAGCAGGCTCGGGATGGAACACCAGCGTGGCGCCGGCGCCCTCGATCAGGCGCTTGTCGGCCTCGAAGTCGCGCGGATAGGTTTCCAGGTCCTCGCCCGGGGCGAACTGGATGGGGTTGACGAACACGCTGACCATGACGCGGTCGTTCTCGGCGACGGCGCGCTTGATCAGGCTCTCGTGGCCCTCATGCAGGTAGCCCATGGTGGGAACGAGGCCCACGGACAGGCCCTGCGCCTTCCACTCGCTGATAACCTGTTTCGCCTGTTCGGGGGTGGTGGCGACGGTAAGCATTTCGGTAGGTTTCCTTTCGGGTACGGTAAATCGGGAAGCGGCGGGAACGAAGCGCCGTAGACACAGCAGGTCTCGGCACCTTGACACGCGGCTTGTTGCGTTAGGGTTCTGATCGCACTCGCGATGAACCCGGGCACATCGGCGTTCGGATCCATCGCGAGCGCGATGTGGTCGCGGGGTTGACGGACCGGCGAACGCGGCAAGGATGCCTCGGCCGCGCCCGCCGGTCATCGGGCTAG
>ERZ1034913.219-NODE-219-length-54887-cov-132.175044_pt1 | contig 54887 bp, 60 predicted proteins | sample MGYA00520697_ERZ1034913 | MGnify/ENA primary metagenome ERZ1034913 (study PRJEB33766, sample SAMN09781786) | gut metagenome | biome: gut microbiome | host: Homo sapiens | place: Madagascar | study: EMG produced TPA metagenomics assembly of the PRJNA485056 data...
AAGAAGATAAATCAGAAGTAAAACAAACAGTTCAAGATAAATCAAATGAATCTTCTAAAGAAGAAAAACCTGTAGTTGAAGAACAAAAAAACGTTAATGATAATCAAGAATCAACAACAGAAACTTCTAAAGAAGATAACTTAGAATCACAAAAAGAAAATTCTAAAGTCGATGAACTACACAGTAGATTACAAAATAACTTATTCGGAAGAATATTAATGAGCTAATTTATATTAAACAGGATTAGTGGTGTATATTATACCACTAATCCTTATTTTTTAGGGGGTATGATAAATGAGATTAGGTATTAAAAAAGTTTTAATAATAGGAAGTATAATAGTTATTGTTTGTGGTAGTGGTTTTGTATATTATAATAAAAAAGTCAATGATTTAAATAAGATGAAGTTACCTGAAAAAATAATAACAGATGATTCTAATGTAGAAAAGAAACAGGCTGTTGTTGTAAATGATAATAGATTAGTTGAAAAATCATTAAAAAGTGCATTAACAGGAAAATTAATTGTATTAGAAAATGACATTGATGTTGAACATAAAATAAATTATATTGAAAATGTTCCTGTTACAATAATTACACCAGGTTTTCTAGGTTCCGTAATGGAAGGAAAAGCTGTAATTACTAAAGTAGGCAAAGCTACTATTCAATATGATTATATAACAGATTTATCTAAAGCCACATTAGATATAAAAGGTAATGATGTTATAATAACATTAGATAATCCTGTGTTGAATGATAGAAGTGTTAAAATAAAAGAAGGTTCTTTTAAATTTGATGAAAAACATAGTGATATTTCATTCTTTGGTAGACTTAAAGTATTATGTCAATCAATAGGCAAAAAAGAAACAATGGATGGTAAAGCAGGTAAACAATTAATGCAAGAAATACCTGTAGAAGCTAAAAAGAAAATAAAAGAAAATGAAAATCAAAAAGAACTTAATAATAAAACTAAAAAAGCATTTCAATCAATAGTCGATAATATAATGAATGGAAAAAATACAACTTATAATATAATAGTAAAAGTAAAGGAATAGAAAAAACAATTTCTTAAGAGGAGGTTGTTTGAAATGGAAAAAGATAAATTATTAGATGAATTTCGTGATTTAAGACAGGAATGTATTGAACATCCTGATTGTAAAGGTTGTATTGTTGAAGAAATATTTGGAGGTTGTATATTTTCAGAAACACCAGACACCTGGAAACATTTAGATGAAATCGAATTTGACTAATAAAATAATGGAGGTAATATATTATGCTTAAAAAAACAATAAGTTTAATTTGTGTTATACTAGTCGTAGTAGGATTAGTTGGTTGTAGTTCAAAAGAACCAAATAATAATGGTTTTACTCTACATGTAGACGTAGAAAAATCAGTATCAAATATTGAAGACAATCTTAGAAATTATACAAAAATACCTGATTTAAATGTGAATACAGATTCCGATCACCATTATGTATTTGTGGATATTCCATTATCATCAAATATAAATGCAGTAGATTTAAAAAAGAAAATATATAAAGATGATAAAATGATAAAGAAAATAGTAAAATTTTATAATGATACTGAAGAAAATATTCATGCAATAAATCCTTTATGTAAATGTACAGTATATCTTACAATTTATAATAAAGAAAATAATGATAATATTATACAAATTTTTAGTAAAAAAGAAATAACCAATAATGAATTAAAAGATTTATTAAAATCAAATTTATAAAATAATGGAGGTAAAAAATATGAAAAAAATAATAATCTTAATGAGTGTGTTACTATTAATGTTCAGTTTAATATGTGGTTGTATTGCTAAACAACCACCTGAAGATGATAATACGAAAAATGAATTTGGATTAAATGTTGATGTTGATGAATTTGTATGCAGACAAGAAAAGAAATTGCAAGAATTTAGTAAAATCAACGATTTAACTATCAAAGTAGATGACAAAAAGGAATCAATAACAATAACTGTTCCTGTAGCTATTTCGGGAGACAATGATTCTATAAGAAAAGCGATATTGGATGATCAATCTACAGTCGATATGATTAATAATCTATTTAATAAAGCAGTAAGTAATTTTGATTTTTGTAATCCAATAGCTAGTTATAAAATAGATTTAAATATAACAAATAAAAATAATAACGAATCTATATTTGAAATAATTGACGATGAGGAAACAACAACTGCAGAAATACAAAAAATATTAAAGAAAGATATAAAAGATACAGACAAAAAAGATAGCATAACTAAAAATAATAATAAAAAACAATCTAAGAAAAACGATAATAAAAAAGAAACAACTGATAATTCCAATGAATACTATGACAATACAAGATATGATAGTGAGGAAGTGCTTTCTAAAGTAGAACAAAAAATAGATTCTACATTAGGTGGATATTATATATATTCTGAATTAATTATGAAAAATAATATAGTAGGAGTTCATTTATATCCATCAGAATATCTAAAAAGTTTAGCTAATGAAGGTAACTCAGTATATGAATATTATGACAATAGTTATGAAGAGATAGGACAATGGTTATCAGATGAATTTGGATATGATGTTAAATATTTCGTAATTGTTATAGACAACGATGAAGAATTATATACTAATTCTAATTATTAGGAGGTAAGAATGAATATGAAAAAAATAATAAGCTTAATGAGTATGTTGGTATTAGTAATTGGTATTCTTGTAGGGTGTTCTTCTACAAATAACACTCAACAAAGTACAATAGATATGTCAGATGTAGATAGTTCTGATATAAATTATTTTACTGAAGTTTTATCAGGAAGAGTTATTGACGAATATGATATGGATAATAGCATGTATATGGATTATGATGAAACAACTAATTTTGTAACTATTCATGTTCCTATGAAAAATGAATATTTATTAGAAGAAGATATGACTGAAATCAGACAAGCAATAACAACAGACACAAATTCATTAGGAACAAGAATTGTGGATGTTTTTAATAACACATTATTAGCATATCAAGATGCAGGAATAAATTGTAACTTAATGTTAGAAGTAACTGATGAATTATTTACTTCACATGGTGCTGTAATTGAAATATATTGTAATCATCCAATAACTTTAGATGATATAAAAGATAGATCAGAAGATCTATATAAATATGGAAGAATTATGATAGATTAATAGGAATAAGGAGTGGGATTTTCTCACTCCTTATTTTTTTATTAGGAACATAACAAAATAGTAAATAAAAATAAGGGGGTATTAGAATATGGGATTTTGTAGTGCATTAACTTTAGTTTTAATAGTATTAAAATTAATAGGCGTTATAACCTGGTCATGGTTTTTTGTATTATTACCAGCAATATTGGTTGGGTTATTTTATCTATTTTGTGTAATATGTACAATAATAACATTTAAATAAATAGGAGGAAATAAAAAATGAAATTTAAAGAAGCATATGATTTATTAAAAAAAGGTTTTTATATAAAATTACCTTCATGGGGAGGATATTGGTCTTGGGATGATGATAAAGAAACTATAATGATGCATCTTAAAGATAATACTACTATAATGGATATAAGAGCTACTACTGCAGTAGATTACACATTACGTAATATATTATCTGATGAATGGATAATTGCGACTAACGAAAATACTCCTATATTAGGAGGAAAAAACACATTTGATTTTTATAAAGCATTGGAATATATGAAGAGAGGATATAATGTTTGTAGAAATATTTGGACTAATAAAAAAGCATATATAACTATATCTACAGAAAAAAAATATATCGATGCTTATAAAGAAAAATTAAATAAACGTGTACCAAATTATTTTTCAGATAGATTATCCAAAATGGATAAAATTATTATATATGGAAATGATAATATTTCTGATGAATTCAAAATAGTATTATTAACTCAAGAAGATATATTAGCAAATGATTGGTGTTTTTATAATGAGGAGGTAAGTAATGATCAGAATAATAACAAATAACGGAATAATACGAGTATTGAATAATGGATATTATAAAAAATACAAAAATGATATATCTTATTCAAAATTATATGTATATTGGGGGTAAATAAAAAATGTGTAAAATAGTAAATAAAACAATAGGTGGTTTTGACTATGAATACAAAATGGATGAAAGAGATAGACCACTAGAAATATACAGAATAAAACAGGATGGAACAAAGAAATTTGTTTGTTCTTATGAATATTATGGTGATATTTTAAAGCATTATAAAAGAGAAGATGGTTATGAATCTGATAGAGAAATTGTAAATGGAAAAGTAGTAAGAGATTACGATAACCAAGGAAATGAAATGAAATTCAAATATGATGATAGAGGAAATATAATAGAAAAAGTAATAAATACACAAGCTAGACAAGAAACACATTATTTTGAATTTGATGATTTAAATAGAATAACAAGAATGCAAGTAGAAGGTGGTTATACTAAAACTTTTACTTACCATGGTGATACTGAACATATAAAACATACCGAAGATAGTATGGGTATGGAATATGATTATTATGAAAATGGTAAAGTTAAAAGCCATAGAGATAGAACAAATGGTATAGCTTATAGTATGGAATATTATCAAAACAGTGATATTGTTAAAAGATATATTGACAATAAAGGAAATATTATAGAATATAATGAAGATGGTTCAGTTAGTAATATGACTAAACCTGATGATAAATAATATTTGGAGGTAGTATGATGAATAATAATTTTACAATGAATAAAGCTGATAAACAATTTATATCAGCAATATGCAATATATTATCGAATGGAGTATGGGATGAAAATCCTAGACCAAAATGGGCAGATGGAACACCTGCCTATTCTAAATTTACAACACAATATATGGAAGAATATGATATATCTAAAAATGAATTTCCTATAACAACAATAAAACCAACAGCATGGAAAACTGGAATACGAGAAATGTTTTGGATATATCAAGAACAATCTAATGATTTAGATGTAGCTAGAAATAAATATGGTATAAATTGGTGGGATGATTGGAATGTAGGAGATAATACTATAGGATATAGATATGGTCATACAGTTAAACGTTTTGATTTGATGAATAAATTATTAAATGATATAAAAAACAATCCTTATGGTAGACGACATATAATATCATTATGGCAAGAAGAAGAATTTATAGAAGATACTATAGGATTAAATCCTTGTGCTTTCCAAACTTTATGGAGTGTTAGAAATGGATATTTAGATTGTACTTTAATACAAAGATCAAATGATGTTATTGCAGCATATAATATTAATAATGTTCAATATGTAGCATTAATGATGATGGTTGCTCATCATTGTGGTTTAAAACCAGGAAAATTTGTAAGATTTGTTCAAAATATTCATATTTATGATAGACATATGATAATAGCAGAAAAATTTATAGATAGAGCTATAAGTCATAAACAACCTAAATTAATATTTAAACCTAAATCTGATAATTTTTATGATTTCACAATAAATGATTTTAGTATAGTAGATTATGAACCTTATGAAAATATAAATATAGAAATAGCTATATAGGAGGATTAATATGACAATACCAAATGATATTTGTAAATCAATAAAAAGAATAATAGGTTTGGATTTTAAAGAATATCAAATAAATTCTATAATAGATATCGAGTTTTATCAATTAGAAGATATACTCGGATTATCAGGAAAAACCGAAATAATGAATTCAGTAACTCTTAATACTGAAATACAATATGATGATTTTATGGATTTTTATAATTTATTATTAATTACTGATATGGGTAAAGCTAATATAAAAATAATAAAACACAATAAATATGCTTGTATGATATGTATAATTGTGAAAAGTAACAAAGAATTAATGCACAGAATTATATATAATATAAGTAAAAAGGAGAGAATGTGTAATGAGTGATGAAAAGAAAAAAATATTAATGATAACAGCAAGTCCTAAAGACACAGGATTTACTAGTTCAATAGCAGCTAAAGTTGGGTATCAATTATTATCAAATATAGATCATTCGGTTATTAAACTTATAAATGTTTATGATTTAAATATGAACTATTGTGATGATTGTGGTAAATGTGCTAGAAGTAAAGGATGTAAATATACAGATGATATGACAGGAATGTATGAATTATTTAATGAATATGATAATTTATTTGTTATTTCACCTATATATTTCAATAGTGTACCTGCACCATTTAAAACAATGGTTGATAGATTACAAGCAGTTTATAATAGCAAATATAAATTAAATAATTCTATGATAGATAATTATAAAGAAAGAAAAAGAAATGCTTGGTTTTATTTAGTAGGAGGTCAAGAATATACTGAAGATCAATTTACTGGAGCATTGGAAGTATTAAAAATATTTTTTAAAGCAGTTAATTATAAATTTAATGATGGATATGTTATATCAAATACAAATAAAATAAAAGATTTAGATGAAGCTGAATTTATAAATATAACAGAGTTATAACAAAATGGATGATAAGGAAAATTCCTTATCATCCATTTATTTTTTTATAATTCAGTTTTATTTAAAGCATGTTCACTATCGCCTAATCCTTTAGTAGTAGGGTCAACTATAGTATTATATACTGATACTACTACTAATAATAAACAGTAAGGATTTGATATTGCTTGAACTATAACTTCAAATAATTTTGCCCATGTAGTTAAATCTTGTACTGTTAATCCTACATATGATAATATAGGTAAAACTATAGATAGTATTAATTGACCTATAAACATAGGATTACTAAATCTTAATTTCCAATTTATTTTTTTCATTTTAAAACACTCCTTTATTAAACAAACCAAATATCCCCATTATCATCTTTATAGAATGTTACAGGTACTTTACCAGAAACACTACCAATTCTACTATTGATATCATCAACTTTAGTATCAATTTCAGTTTCAGTATAATATCTACTATCATGATTATGTGATGTGATACCACCAGTTAATTTAGCTTCTATTTCAGCTTTTGTTATATCACTATTTTTTTGTGCATTAGCTGGAGCATGTGCTGATGTTGCATGTGTATATGCAGTATTACCATAATCACCTCTAAATGCATCTGTTGCTTTAGTTCCTAGTGTAGCTGGGAATGTAGTAGGTTTTCCTGTTATTGCAGCCCATGCATGAGTATGATCACTATCAGATTTTCCAGCTAATAAAGTATTAACTTCAGTTTCAGTATAATATCTAGTATCATGATTATGTGTTGAAATATCACCTATTAATTTAGCTTCTATTTCTGCTTTTGTTATATCACTATTTTTTTGAGCATCTGATGGGGCATGTGCTGATTTAGCATGTGTATATGCAGTATTACCATAATCACCTCTAAATGCATCGGTTGCTTTAGTTCCTAATGTAGCTGGAAATGTAGCTGGTTTTCCCGTTATAGAATTCCATGGTAATGAAGTAACGTCAACACCAGATTGAATTACTTTCCAAGAACCAGGTTTTCCTCCTGTTGTACATATCCAACCTATTTCGCTATCACTAGGGGATGAATTTATAATAATATCCCCACTAGTATATGTTCCTGTTGTAGGAATAGCTGTACCTATTGTTATATTATTTGCTGAGAAATAAGTATTCGTATTAGTAGTTACTATTTTCTTAGCACCAGTTGGAATTGTTGCCATTTAAAATCACTCCTTTAAAATATAATTATTAATAAATTGTTTTACCAATCTACCCAGACATCATTATTGTCGTCTACGTATAATGTTACTGGATTCTTTTGTTTAATATTGTTAATTTCAGTATTGATTGAATCTAAGCTATTATCTATTTCTGATTTTGTGTAATATAATGTATTGTGATTATGATTTTTATCTGCTTTATTATTTAATTTAGTGGTTATATCTGAAATTATTACACCATAAATAGCTTTTGCAAATGTATCTAGACTTTTTTTATCAACCAATCTACTATTATTAGTCATGATAACACTTCCTTTCTTATGATACTATTATTAAATTGTTTTTTTAAACAAATATGGTTAGACTTTTAGTCTAACCATATTCTTTTTATTAAGCAGTTGCTGGGGCATCTAAACTAGTTATTATTTCAGTTATGTCTGCATCAGTACATAAATCTAAACTAGTTTCAGTAACAGTAACACCGTCAACTCCACCTAATTTTAATTTAACTTTATCATCTTCCATAGTTAATGCTAATGTGTTAACTACAGAAGCAACAAATGCTTTCATATTAGTAGTATCAGTATAATCTGCTAAAGCATCTGCTATAGATTTAGCTACAGAACCATCAGTTTCAGCAGTTCCGTTTAATTTAGCTATTGCATCAGCATTAACTTTTTCTGCAGCTTTTGCTCTAGCTTCTTCAGTAGATATAGCTTTTTTATTAGCATTTACTGTAGTAGTTAAGTCACCTATTTTTTCATCAGTATATTTTTTACTTGTAGCTAATATACCAGTTTCTGCATTATTTATAGCAGCTATTGCATCTGTATTAGCTTTTATGTCTTTAGATAAACCAGAAGTTCCTCCAGTACCTAATTGAGCCTTTAATGCATCTACATCTGTTTGAGCAGCAGCAGCGTCAGCGACACCTTTATCTGCTTGTTTTTTAGCAGCAGCAGCGTCAGCAACACCTTTGTCGGCTTGTTTTTGAGCAGCAGCCGCAGCAGCAACTGCATTATCTGCAGTAGATTGAGCTCCTTCTATAGCTGTATCTTGAGTTTTATTCTTAGCTTGTAAGTCAGCTACATTTTTAACTAATCCTGTAGCAGCATTTTCTCCTTCAGCAGCTTTACCAACAACACCTTCTAATTTAGTAACTCTTTGAGTTACAGCATTATTAGCACTATTAACTTTAGCTACTTCATCAGTAGTAAATTGTTTAGCAGAAGCTAAAGCATCAGAAACATCTGATGTTTCTGCTTTAGCAGCAAATTTTTTAGCTTCATCTTCAGTTATTAATCTACTACCTTCAACTTTATCAACTTTTTTAGCTAATTGAGCATTAACTGTAGTTACATATCCATCATATACATCTTTATTAGCTTTTATAGCTTCAGATAATTTATTTAATGTATTTCTATCTTCTGGAGCACTATCAATTAAATCACTTATAGCTTTATCTGCATATTTTTTTGCAGAAGTTAATGTAGCAACATCACCATCTGTTATAGCTTTAGTATTTGCTGTTACTTTACCTTGTAATGCAGTTATAGATTCTCCATTTGTAGTAACATTAGCTTTAACAGGATCTAATGCATCTTTTATAGATTTAGCTACAGAACCTTCTACTGTATCTAATCCATTTAATTTAGCTATTGCAGTAGCATTAGCTTGTTCTGCAGCTTTTGCTCTAGCTTCTTCAGTAGTTAAAGCTTCTGAATTAGCTGTTATATTTGCTTTATTTTTAGATACATCAGCTTTAACAGGATCTAATGCATCTTTTATAGATTTAGCTACAGAACCTTCAGTTTCAGCAGTTCCGTTTAATTTGTTTATAGCATTAGTTCTAGCAGTAGCTTCTGCTTCAATAGCATTTTGTAATTCAGTATCTTTAGTTTTTAATTTTTCTATTTCACCATTAGATGTTCCGTTTAAACCATCAGCATATTCTTTAGCTTTAGCTAATATACCAGTAGTTTCATTATTAATAGCGTTTATTGAAGTTTGTAAACCTTGTTCAACACCAGTTGCTCTGGTTTGTTCAGCTTCAACAGCATTTTTTGCTCTAGTATCTAATGCTTGAGCTAATTTTTGTAATTTTGTTTTGTCAACTAATTTACTCATTGTTTAATTCACTCCTTATATTTTTTTAATTAAAGATTTATAAAAAATCCCCATTAAGATATTGTTGTATCATTAATGGGGAGTATAATCAGATTATTATAACGCACTCACTATTTCTGTCACGTCAGTTTCATTCATTAATTCAACAGTAGACATATCTTTTTCTCCAGATTTTAACACTAAAGCAGTATCAGTTAACCCTAATCCATCTGCTAAATCAGGTTTATTTTTAATATTTTCCCAATTTATTTCAGATACATTATTTGTTAACATATAATCGATAGCTTCTTTAACGTTTGTAAGTGAAGTTATATTGGTATTAGAATATGTTACTGCTGAGGCATCCAATGAAGTTATACTTCCACCAGAACCAGCTGGTACTGTTTTTATTATAACATTATTTTCTTCATCTAAATCTATAGATAAAAGTTTACCTTTATCTTCTTTAGATACTTGAAGTATTTGAGATATTGCTTCACCAGTAAGAATAGCTTTAGAAGCATATATCATGTTTTTATATGCTGGTTTAATATTTGTTAATATTTCAACAACAGAATTCCATACTGTTTGATTTTCAGCAACACTTGTAGACCCCATTACATCATTAATCATTTGAGTTGATGTTGCAGCATCTGCTTGTATTTTTAAAGAATCACTATATAGTAAATTTATGGCATTTACTATTTTTGAGTTATAACTTGAAAATTTTTCAGGGTTTAATCCTTTATTAGTTCTAGCTGCTTTTGTATATTTCATACTAGCATTATCTGATGTTTTTTCTGTTAATACATTCAATTGTTGTAAAACCTGTTCGTCAGTAAGAGCCATATTCTCACCTCCTTATATAGTAATATTATAAATTACATTTCTATAGAGAAAGTAAAATCTCCCCAAGATTTATTAGCAGGATTTAATACTTTTGAAGTAGGTATTCTCTTTAATATTACAAAAACACCTTCGACAGTTGTACTACCTTCAGTTTCAGGTGGATTTCCTGATGTTGGATCCCAGTTCCATCCTTTTAAGTTTTTAGCACACATTGGGAATGATGTACCGAATTCAGTTTGTACTTGATGACCTGTTACGAATAAGAAAGAATCTTGACCATGAACGATAGATTCTGTTTGACCTGCTATACAATATAATCTGTATCTATCTTCAGTTGTTTGCCATGCATACCATTCATCAGATCCATCTTCACCATTTGCAGTAACATCAGCATCATATTCTGCCCATAATTTAGGAGCAACTTCTCTTGTAAATGGAGTAGCAGCACCTTGTATTGTTTGAGGAGCACAATATAACCATTCATAATCTATACCTGGAAGACCAAAGTCCATTAAGAAACCAGGAACAGAAACTTTAGATTGTTTTTCAACTTTAGCTTGTAATTCTTGGAATTGTTTAGCTGTTACTTCACTAGTTCCACCACTACCACTTCCTGCAGGCATAGCACCAGCATCTATTGTAGTACTATCAGATAAAGTAACTACTAAATGATTATTTTCATTTATAGTCATTGTAGTTATAGTAGGAGCATCAGCACCTTTAGCACCATCTGCACCTTTAGGTCCAGTTTCACCAGCATCACCTTTAGGTCCTGCTTCACCTGGGTCACCTTTAGGTCCTGCTTCACCTTGTATACCTTGTGGTCCTGTAGGTCCAGCTTCACCTTGTAAACCTTTTTCACCTTGTATACCTTGAGGTCCTTGTGGTCCAGTTTCACCAGCTTCACCTTTAGGTCCTTTTAATCCTTCTAATTGTTCTTCTGTAAAGTCAGTATATTTAAATGCGTCACCTTTGTCACCTTTAGGTCCTTTTAATCCTTCTAATTGTTCAGATGTGAAATCAGTATATTTAAATGCTTCACCTTTTTCACCTTGTATACCTTGAGGTCCTTGAGGTCCAGCTTCACCTGGATCACCTTTAGGTCCTGCTTCACCAGCATCACCTTTAGGTCCTTTTAATCCTTCTAATTGTTCAGGTGTAAAATCAGTATATTTAAATGCGTCACCTTTAGCACCATCTTCACCTTTTTCACCTTGTATACCTTGAGGTCCTTGTATACCTTGTTCACCTTTAGGTCCTGCTTCACCTTGGTCACCTTTAGGTCCTTTTTCACCTTGAGGTCCTCTTATTTCACCAACATCTATAAAAGCAGTTCCGTTATAAACATGTAAATGTCCATCATCTGTAGTTATATAACCTTGACCTTTTTCAACACCTTCTATAGTTGCTAATTCTGTAGAACTTGCAACAGAACCTACTATATTGACAGAAGTACCGTCTGCACCTTTTTCACCTTGTATACCTTGAGGTCCTTGCTCACCTTTAGGTCCTTTTAATGATGCTATCCAAGCTGCTTCATCGCCACCATCAAATCCTTTTTCAACTGCTATTTGATAAGCAGATTTACCATCTGCACCTTTTTCACCTTTTTCACCAGCATCACCTTTAGGTCCAGCTTCACCAGCATCACCTTTAGGTCCTTTTAATCCTTCTAATTGTTCAGGTGTAAAGTCAGTATATTTAAATGCGTCACCTTTAGGTCCTGCTTCACCTTGTATACCTTGAGGTCCTTGTATACCTTGAGGTCCTTGAGGTCCAGCTTCACCTTTAGGTCCTTTTAATCCTTCTAATTGTTCTTCTGTAAAGTCAGTATATTTAAATGCGTCACCTTTTTCACCTTGTATACCTTGAGGTCCTTGTATACCTTGTTCACCTTTAGGTCCTGCTTCACCTTGTTCACCTTTAGGTCCTGCTTCACCTTGTATACCTTGAGCTCCTGCAGGTCCAGTTTCACCTTGTATACCTTGAGGTCCTTGAGGTCCAGCTTCACCTGGATCACCTTTAGGTCCTGCTTCACCTTTAGGTCCTTGAGGTCCTCTTATTTCACCAGCATCTACAAAAGTAGTTCCATTATAAACATGTAAATGTCCTGTAGCTTCAACTATATAACCGTCACCTTTCTTAACATTTTCTAAATTAGCTAAAGCATCTGCATCAGCAACAGAACCTTCTATATTAACAGAAGTACCATCTGCACCTTTTTCACCTTGTATACCTTGAGGTCCTTGTTCACCTACATCACCTTTAGCACCTTTTAATGATGCTATCCAAGCTGCTTCATCGCCACCGTCAAATCCTTTTTCAACTGCTATTTGATAAGCTGATTTACCATCTGCACCAGCATCACCTTTAGGTCCAGCTTCACCAGCATCACCTTTAGGTCCTTTTAATCCTTCTAATTGTTCAGGTGTAAAATCAGTATATTTGAACGCATCACCTTTTTCACCTTGTATACCTTGAGGTCCTTGTATACCTTGTTCACCTTTAGGTCCTGCTTCACCTTGTAAACCTTGAGCTCCTGCAGGTCCAACTTCACCTTGTAAACCTTGAGGTCCTTGTGGTCCAGTTTCACCTACATCACCTTTAGCACCTTTTAATGATGCTATCCAAGCTGCTTCATCGCCACCGTCAAATCCTTTTTCAACTGCTATTTGATAAGCTGATTTACCATCTGCACCTTTTTCACCTGCGTCACCTTTAGGTCCAGCTTCACCTTGTAAACCTTTTTCACCTTGTATACCTTGAGGTCCTTGAGGTCCAGCTTCACCTGGGTCACCTTTAGGTCCTGCTTCACCTTGTTCACCTTTATCTCCTTTAGGTCCTTTTATAGAACCTGCATCTACAAAAGCAGTTCCGTTATAAACATGTAAATGACCATTAGTTTCAACTATATAACCATCACCTTTTTTAACATTTTCTAAAGTAGCTAAAGCATCAACATCAGCAACAGAACCTTCTATGTTAACAGAAGTACCATCTGCACCTTTTTCACCTTGTATACCTTGAGGTCCTTGTTCACCTTGTATACCTTGTGGTCCTTGAGGTCCAGCTTCACCTTGTATACCTTGAGGTCCTTGGTCACCTTTAGGTCCTTTTAATCCTTCTAATTGTTCAGGTGTAAAGTCAGTATATTTGAACGCATCACCTTTTTCACCTGCATCACCTTTAGGTCCAGCTTCACCTGGGTCACCTTTAGGTCCTGCTTCACCTTGTATACCTTGAGGTCCTTGTTCACCTTGTATACCTTGTGGTCCAGTTTCACCTACAGGTCCTTGTATACCTTGTATACCTTGAGGTCCAGCTTCACCTTGTATACCTTGTGGTCCTGCTTCACCTTTTAATGATGCTAACCATGCTGTTTCATCACCGTCAAATCCTTTTTCAACAGCTATTTGGTAAGCAGATTTACCATCTGCACCTTTTTCACCTTCTGAACCTGAAACAAAAAGTTCATATTTATCAACAACAGCATCTTTTACTTCTATTCCTGCAACAGTTTTAGATTTTAAAGTTTTTACTATATAGTATTTACCTTCATCTAATACATAAAATAACATACCAACGAATGGAAGTGGTATGTCTGCAACGTCAGCTATTGTTTCAATTCTTGTACGCATATCAGTAGGTATATTAGGTGCTGATAATTTCAAACCACCTTCTACTAATAATGAGTGTTTATTAAAATTTGTAGCCATTTTAAATTCCTCCTTTTAAATTTGAAAACTTGTATGATAATATATTATATCATCTTATCATATTGTTTTCAAAAAAAGGAGAGCGATAGGGAAAACTCCCTATCGCTCAGTGTGAGTAAGAATAAACATTACTTTTTATAATAAGCTTTCTCCTACAAATCTTATTATAAGAAAAACCATTGGAATAATGACTAATTCATGATTATTGTTAATAGTAGGTTACCAATCCACTATTAATATATTGTTACTACAAATTATTATTTATTTGTAGTATCTCTTGAAATGTTATTGGAATTTTTTACTAAATCATCTGCATATTTTTTATATAATGAAACTGCTTCATTTATATTTATTTCTGTTTTATCAGCACATTTACATTTTCCACCACAAGAACACGATTCTTCTTTATTTTTCAATTCTTCATTAAATTGTACCTTAGTAACATAATGTATATTAATATAATCTTTTGCTTGTTCTATTAATAGGTTTAATTGATCTTCTCTAAACATAAGTTTTCTAGTTTCGTTTGATATAATTTTATCTACTTTTTTAGGAACATATGGATCTTTATTTAAATTATGAATTTTATTATCTAATTCTTGTTTAGTAACAAATTGTTCATTACAATATTCTTTTAGATTATTTATCATTTCACATGCTTCTTCTTCAGTTATCCATTTATGTTCATCGATTTTTACAGTTTTTATATCTTCACCTTTCTCTTTTTTCTTATTGAATATCCCCATTATAAAACCTCCTTAACATTATTTGTTATTATAATGTTAAGGAGTATATTAATTTTAATTATATTATTGTGGTGTTTCTTCTGTACCATTATTATCATTACCGTCTGATTGATTTGTATAAGTTACAAAATCACTACTATTGTCATTTATTGTTAAATTTATATTTGTAGTTATTGTCCCACATGTGACTTTTATAATACATGAACCAGCAGATTTTGCTCTAATTCTATTATTATTTTCGATTACTGCTATACTTTCATCTAAAGATTCATAATGTATTTCATTATTCTCTGTACTATTTAATGGATAAGCAATAGCATCAATAACTTGAGCACTATATCTTCTAAAATAATATTTATCAGTATCAAAAGAATCCATACACCATCTAATATATTTAACTCCTTCTGTTGGTATAGTACAAGTCATATTATTATATTTCTCAATATCAGCATCTGTATATTTATCATAATTTGCCCATCCATTATCTGGTCCAAACCAAGTTTGATAATAATCTTTATTTTCATTATATCCAACTAATCCTATTCCATATTTTGTAGTTGGCATATCTATTATTATATCTTCTCCAGGAAATACTGGAATAAAATCATAAGTTGCTGAACTATCATCACCAGTAATACCACTAGAATCGTTAGTGGTTCTAAGAGCACCAGCTAAATGTCCTGCTGTATCTATATAAGTTTTAACACGGCATAATATACCATTAATATATTTTTCTGGTATTAATCTTGTATATAAATTCATAGTCAAATCTTGTGTAATATTTTTGAAAACAAAATTAGTATGTGGTATACGTGGATTACTTGTTGTAAATAATTTTTTATCCCCTAAATATATTTTTTTTATTTTATTTTCTCCTATTGATATTGCTTTTATATTATTAGCACCTGAATTGAAATTATAAGAAATATCTTCTATTATTTCATTAACATTAACAGAAAAAGTTTTAGTACAATTTGGATTATTACTATGTGTTGCAGTAATATTGCAACTTCCAATTTTTTTACCAATAACATTACATGAAAATCCATTATCAGCTGGTACTAATTTAACTATATCAGATTTATCTGAAGTCCAATTTATAGATGTCATTGGATATGCATTTACATTAACAATATGATTTTCTCCTTTAGCTATCCAAATTTCACTATCATCAGATAGCATAGTTTCATTCAAATCTGTATAATCTAATTCAATATACATATCAAATATATAAGCATAACAAGCAAACGTTATTGTATTATATCTACCAGCAAAAGTTAAACTATTTAAACTTTTATATTGCTCTTCACTAAGAGGTATACTATAATTAATACCATCATTTACAAATTGTAAATGTATTTCTTTTAATGTTAAAGCAGTATCGTTTAATCTTATAGCTAAAAAACAAGCTCCTGTTGAATTACTATTTGCACATTTTAAAAGTAAACGTAAATTTATTTTATTTATAATTGATCCTTCTGGAAGTTCTGGTAAAGAAAATTTATATTTACATTTTTTTTCACCACTAATTCTTCTTAAAGTACATCTTGCAACAGTTGTCAAATCATCATCATAAGCATTTTCCATGGGATATGCTTTACTATCCCATGCACCAGCATCATATCCAGAAGGCTTAATTTTCATTATAGTCATAAAAAATTCTCCCTTCTTATAATATTTTAATCGGTAATTAGATATAATGTGTTAGGATCTTTACTTTCTAAAGAATCATATTCTGATTGAGTTATAGTTTTTATCTTTAACTTATTCATCCTATCATTAATTGTTGCGTCTATATAATTTTTTAATGTTTGTGCAGTTTGTTGTAATTCATCTAAATTAATTTTTTTTGACACTATAATTGCCTCCTTTCATTTTAATAATAGTGATAAAATAATAAGCCATTACTAAATCAATCGTAATGGCTTATATCTATTTTCCAAATATCAATGTTTCTCCTAAATAAGCTTTAATAATATTAGTACTACCTCTATAAATTATATTACATATTTAGTAAAAGTTACTGTAGATAGATAATTAGTTTCATTTACTACTGTATTATTAGTTGAGAAACATTTTACAGTTATTTTATCACCTTTTTCTAAGAATACTATATCTTCACCACTTAAAGTTAAGAATCCAGTATCTCCTCCATATCCACCAGCAATTCTAGCTTTAGTAACACCGTTTACATTATATTCAATATAATTATAAGTACCTGCAATACAATTATCTAAATGAATATAGCAACTTATTTTATAATATCCACTTTCTTTAATTATTATAGTACTATTACCGTCAAATAATTTACCAGTATCAGTTAATGCACTAAATTTAAGAGTATGTGATTTAAATCCTTCTATAGATTGCCCTTTAACTATATTTAATTTTGTAAATGCAGTTATCCAACTATAATCAGATTTATCAGTATCATTTAATCCATAAACTAATGGTCTAGTGGTATCTATTTTTCCATTACCTTGGAATAAGAAATCATTTCCATATATACTAAAGTTTTTATGATATTTATCTATACATAAAGCATATCTATGATATCCTGTATTTGAATATAATCCACTATATATTTTATTGCCTGTTATAGTAACACCTTCCATATAATTATCTTTATATGCCTTTTCATATGCATTTATATATATACCATCATATTTACCATAATTAGCTTCAATATTAGAATTATCATATATTTTATTTCCAGAAATGAATGTAAATGAAGCAGTTACATATATACCCGTTAAAGCATTTCCTTCAACTTGAGAATTCCATATTTGACAACTTATTGCATTTATATCTATATTTATACCATTACCCATATTAGCCCATGCAGTAACATCTCTTATTGAACTAGAAGGACATTTGAAACATATACCATCTGATGTATTCATTCCATAGTCACCTTGTATAACATGCATATCTTCACAATATTCACTTATATAAAGCCCATATCCACCACAACCTAAAGTTCTACAATTTAATATATCTGTACTATTAGATCTAAATGTTGATTTCCCATCAATATATATACCTGTACCACTACAATAAATTGCATATACATTTTCTATAATACCATGTACTATAGATCCTATATATAATCCTGTAGCAGCACCGTTATTTGATTTGTTACCATCAAGTTTTATATCTTTTATGATAGTTCTGTAATTATTTTCACTATGAACTAAATGAATCATTTCAGCTAAATTAGCATTATCAGCAGCTTTTATAGAACTACCCCATCCATTACCAATATACGTTCTATTTGGTTTTAGATTTATAATATTATCTATAATTACTTCTCCATTTGGGAATTTTATTATATCACCTTCTGAAGATGAATCTATAGCTCTTTGTATTCTTTGTGCATCTGAAGTATCTCCTTCTTGTTTATCTCCACAAACTATTGCAAGCTTGTTTATATTATTAATAAGAGTACTATCTATATAATTTTTTAATGTTTTTGTTGTTTGTTGTAGTTCTTCTAAATTAATTTTTGCCACTATAATCGCCTCCTAAAACATTTGCAAGCATAGCTTTAACTTCATCTGAAGTTGCTTCTAAATCACCATCAGATATAGCAGCAGCTAATTCTGTTTTAGTATACAATTTCATTTTTAATGGAGAATTTGCACCATCCCATGGTAATACTAATTTATTTTCATTATTATATTTATTACATATGAATATAGTACCTGTATTATGAACTTTAGGATATATCCATGCACTATTTGTTTTATCAAATGTTGAATTCTCTGGAGAATATAAAGTAGTATCACATAATAAATAATATGGATTAGGTTTAGATGGATCAAATGATATTTGCTTATCTACTACCCAGCATCCATCACCATCGGAAACTGGACAATGTGTCCAATAATCATGTATTATTAATGGATTATTTGATTCACCTTCAAATATAACATTTTCCATTGAAGTTTTACTATCTACATAATTTTTTATTTTTCCAACACCTCTTTGATATTGTTCGGGTGTTACGAAATCTTTTGCCATTTTCTATCACTCTCCTTTAAAAGATTGTTTTGAGAGGTGATATGGTTAACATATCACCTCTCTTTCTTATTAAGCAGTACGTTTTAAACTAGGAGTCATAGTATAAGTTCCTTTCATAGAACCTATATTAGAAGACAAATAGAAATAAACATACACTTCAGTTGGTTCTGTTATTTTGAATGTTGAACCACCAAATCCTCTATCCCATACATCATTTCCACTTGTATCTTTTATATGATTACCAGCTTTATCTTTTATACTAATACCCCATTTAGTACCACTATTTGTTGTCACATTTTCATGTTTAACTCCACCAGATAATTTATAAGTACCTGGTTGTAATAATAAGCAACCTTTACTATCATCTATTATATAAAATGTAGTAGATGCTGTTGGAACATTTTTGCTAATAGTAAATCCTCCATTAGTGTTTATTTTGAATGTAGTACCATTTTTTGTTGTACTATTTGTACCACAATCATCATATGCAAACTTAGGTAATAATTCTTTACCTACTTCTACTGCCTGAATATTTTCATCAGGACCCCAACTAGGTTTAACTATCAAACTAATATATTGCAAATGTTCTGCTAATTTACTATATAATATAGTATTTCCTGTAGCATCTGAAGTAACATGATAATATCTTTCTCCAGTTCTATCTACTATACCTATATGACTTATTCCTTTAAATCTAGATTTTTGTCCTTCAGATGCTATACCTGTAGTAGTTCCATCAGAATTTGTAACTTTTAAAGGTTTACTCCAGAATACTATTTCTCCACCTTTTAATCCTTTAGGAAGAGAAGTTGGATCTGAATCGTATTCATATAAAGTATTTCCTTTACAATAAAAATATTCAGCTATTTGAGCTGCATTTCTTAAACTATAATATCCTAAAGCAGTATTACCTGTATCCCAGAAAGATGGGTCTGCCTGTCTATCCATATATTTATCTGCATAAGCATATGGAGAACTATCTGCTAATTTTTTTATTTGTGTTTTATCTGAAGCTACATTTGCTGTTCCATATTTTCCATAATATGGAGAATTTTTATATTCTATTCCTCTAGAATACAAATCGGCATATGTTGAACAATCTATTCCACAATTACCACTAGAATTAGTTAATTTATCATAAAACGGTCCCATACTTTGACTATATACCCATTTTACAGTTCCATTTGCTCTAGTTATATAATAACTTTTAGCAACATCTAATACTAATATATCATGATTACTACGAACAATAGGAGCTCTATATTTATGAATTTTATCTATTTCACCTCTAACTCCAAATATACTAACAAATTTATTGTTTTTTCCTCTAAGAATATTACTTGAATCTAACATAACATCTCCAAGTATAGTTTGGTCACCTGATAAATATTGGTTTGCTTTTATAACTTGATTTGTTGTAGTTGGTGTATAAGTTTTAGCAGATTTAGATGCAAATGATACAGTTGCATTAGAACCACCATCACTAACATATCCAGTAGATTGAGTTGTTTTAGCAGTTATTTTATTACCATCCATAGTTATAACAGGAGTTGCTGAATCAACTTTATTTACTTTTCCAGTAACACCATCAATTTTACATAATTTACTTATCTCAGAAGCAAATTGATTAGGTCTCATTTTAGCAGTACTGCCATTAACACCTTTAATAGCATTTGCTATTGATTGAAATAATTCGGCTAATGTCATTTTATCACCCCTTAATATTCAGCATTTAGTGCATCATTTAATACTGTACTTAATTGTGAATTCACAATACTTATAACCTGATCTTCGGTTAATATAGTAGGTTTATTAGTTAAATCATTATAATTACCACTTGTTGCAACTGTAGATAATGTAGGAATATTTGGTATATTAGGTTTATCTTTTAAATCATTATAACTTCCTGTTTTAGCTACATTGGATAACTCAGCTGTTTTAGCATATGGAGTTAAATCAGGATCTGATGGTATATATGGTTTATCTGTTAAATCAATATAACTCCCACTTTTTGCAACAGTAGATAAATCTGCTGTTTTAGCATAAATAGATAAATCTATATTAGATCCACTTCCATTTAATTTAGCTTCATTAATTGCATTCTTAACAAAAGCTTCAGAAGCTAAACCTGATATACTAGGTATAGTAGGTTTATTATTTAAATCATTATAATCACCACTTTTTGCAACAGTAGATAAATCTGCTGTTTTAGCATATGGAGTTAAATCTACTTTAACACCATCTAATTTCGCTTCATTAATTTTAGTAGTAACAAATTCTTCAGAAGCTAAACCCGATATACTAGGTATAGTAGGTTTATTATTTAAATCATTGTAATTACCACTTGTTGCAACTGTAGATAATTCTGTTCTTTTAGGATAATCACTTAAATCAACAGAAGGAGAACTTCCTCCTCCTGTTTGTATCTTATCTATTTTATTTTTTAACTCTTTTATTGATGATACATTTTCATTTATAGCTCCATTAATTGTTTGGTCTGTTGTATTTAAAGCAACATCTCCTATTTTACCATTCATTAAATTTATTATTCTTTGTACACCAATAAAAAATTGATTAGAACTTACATATTTATCAGCCATTATTGTTCACCACCTGTTGTTGGATTAAGAATATCATCTACCATTTTATCAAACTCAGTATCATCAGCAGGTGTTAATCTATTATCTACATAAGTTTTAATTTTATTATATAATTCATCACCAAATTTTTTTAATTTACTTTTAGTAACTACTTTATCATTCATTTAAAACACCTCCTATGCTTTATATGTTATTCTTAATTGTGGGCTAGTATCATAAACTGCATATGTTGAGTCTGATGTTCCTGCATATACTTTAAAATGATCATATTTTTTAGATATAAATCCTTGCATTATAGTATCAGATATTGTTATCCATGTAGATTTTCCTCTATCTAAAGAACCTGCTGTTACTGCTGTATCTGAATAATTACCTTTACTATCACAAGCATACATTTTTATAGGAACTGGACCATTAACACCATTATCAGTAGCCATTCTTTTTATAAATACTTCCATTTTAGATACTTCAGAATTACTTAATATTGATTGAACTTCTTTAAGTCTAGCAGAAGTAAATCTTAAATTACCTTTATAATAATAGTATCCACTATAATGTCCTTGACGTAATTTAGTATTATTAGTACCTATTTTATTAGAATATGAACTAGTAGAATAGTTATCAGTATATACATTATTGAATGTATATGTTGTTGTATGACCTGTTGTTTGAACGCTATCTGTTGCAGAAGAAGAAGAAAACATTACAATCCATCCTTTTGCTTCTGCTATTTTATAGGTACAATTTTGTTGAATAGATATAGGTAATGAACTTATATCTATCTGTTTTACTGAATATTGTACATTTGATACAACATTTGCACTTACTGAATCTGATATATATGCACTTGAAGTATTATATGTTTTTAAAGGGTTATCATATGATGTCCCATGTCTATATCTATTTATTCTATACCAACCACTTGATGCTGTTCCTAATATAGGTATTACATCGGTTTTACCAACTTTACCTATTTGTGTACTACTATTGGATCCCCCTGTTCTAACATTAACTCCACTTCCTATTGTTATAACTTTAGTTGATTTGGTATAAGTACCAGCGTCTGGTAATGATTGAAATAAAGTATTGACTTGTGCTAATGATGTATTCTCATTTAATTTTATAGTATCCATTATTATTGTTAAACCTTTTATATTTTCTATAATATTTTCTATTGTTTCAGGATAATCTCCAAATAACGATGGAGATGTACCACCATTATCTGTTATAAGATTACTAAGACAATCTTTAGTATCTATTATTTGTTCTAAATACTCTGCTGTTGTTGTCATAACAAAACCTCCTTTATTATTTTCCAACTATATCTTGTAATATAGCATTTATATTTCCTATCTCTGTATCAATATACGTTTTTAGTTCACTTTTAATACTATTTATTTCAGCATTAGTAAAATAATCTGTTCCTTTTACAGGAGTTCTTCCATCGCTACCACTAGCACCAGCAGGTCCTTGTATACCACGTTCACCCTGTGGTCCTTGTGGACCAGCAGGTCCTCGTTCACCTTGAATACCTTGTGGTCCTTGAATACCTGGTGAACCTGCAGGTCCTCGTTCACCTTGAATACCTTGTGGTCCTTGTGCACCATCTCTACCCCTAGCACCAGCTGGTCCTGTAGCTCCAGTATCACCTTTATCTCCTTTAGGTCCTTTTACACCACCTACATCTATCCATTTATTTTGAGTAAATACATGTAAATGTCCATCATCTTGTGTTATATAACCTGCTCCTTCTTCAACATTAGTTAAATTATTTAAATCTGATGCTGTAGATACTGTTCCTTTTACATTTATAGATTTACCATCTTCACCTTTTTCTCCCTTATCTCCTTTTTCACCTTTAAGACCAGCTAATTGTGTTGATGTAAAATCAGAATAAGTAAACGAATCTCCCTTATCTCCTTTTTCACCTCTAAGACCAGGATCTCCCTTATCACCTTTCGCTCCTTTAAGAGAAGCTAACCAAGCAGTTTCATCTCCTTCAAATCCTTTTTCAACTGCTATTTGATAAGCTGATTTACCATCATCGCCTTTTTCTCCACCACCAATTTCACCAGAATTCTTTAATTCAGTAATCCTAGTTTCAACATAAGTTTTTGTATCAGTTTTTATTTTTTCTATATTTCCATTATTTATAGATTGAGCAGCTTTGAACATTTGTTTTATTTTATCAAAACTAACATATGACATATAATCACCTCCTATTTTATTATATTAAATATTTGTCTAAGTCATTAAGTATTAAAAAGATACGTTATTGAATTCAATAACGTATCTTGTAAAATTAATCTATATGAACAAATAATTCACCATCAGTTAGTAACATTTCTCCATATACTTTATATTGAGTATCATCAAATACAACATCGGCACCATTTGCACCAACAACAGTATCTGTTCTAAATGCAACTTTACCACCAAGACCATTGTCTTTAGTAACAGTAAATTTATATATAGCTGGTATAGCTACTATAACTAAAGCACCAACAGGAACAGTACCAACAGATACTTTACCTATTCTTTCAGCAGGAACTGCTTTAACTGTATTACCAGAACGAGTTATCATGTCTTTAGTTATTTCAGTATAATTTTCAACTACACCTGAAACTTCATAAGGTATATAACCATAATACATCTTATCAGATACATTTTCACTAGGTAACATTTTTTTAACTAAACCAAGAATTTCATTTATAGAACCAATAACATCTTTAGCATCAGTTCCTAAAGATTCATATTGTTGAGTTATATCAAATATACCTTTTTCACCTTGTGGTCCTTGAGGTCCAATGTCACCTTTAGGTCCAGCTTCACCTGGGTCACCTTTAGGTCCTTGTTCACCAACAGGTCCTTGTTCTCCTTGAGCCCCATCTTTACCTATTACTCCATCAGCTCCTTTAAGAGAAGTTAACCAAGCAGTTTCATCTCCTTCAAATCCTTTTTCAACTGCTATTTGATAAGCTGATTTACCATCAGCACCATTTTTACCTACTACACCATCTGCACCTTTTTCTCCTTTAAGAGAAGCTAACCATGCAGTTTCATCTCCTGCAAATCCTTTTTCAACTGCTATTTGATAAGCTGATTTACCATCAGCACCATCGACACCATCAGTTCCAGGGTCACCTTTATCTCCCTTATCTCCTTTAGCACCAGGTTGTTTTTTTATTTCAGCTATTGAATTATCAACATATGCAGTAGTTGCATAATTTCCTAAATCAACTATTTTTTCATATTTATTAACCATGTAATCTTCTTGAGGTTTACCTGCTATAAGTTTAGATTTTAAACTTGTAACTTTATATAATTGATTTTCTCCTTTAACATAAAATATCATACCAACATAAGGTAGAGGTATTTTAGAAACCTCATCTATAGATTCAATAACAGTTCTACAATCTAAAGGTGTGTTTCTTTTAGTTGGTTTTAATGAACCATTTAATAATATGACATCTGTAGTAAAATCTGTAGTCATTTTATATTCCTCCTTTATTATTTATTTTTAAGCTTTATCAACATAGATGTAAAGTTCTCCACTTACAAGCATCATTTCACCATATACTTTATAAGCAACTCCACCTATATTAACATCAAGACCATTTACACATGGAACTCCAGTTCCATCAAATTTAACTTTACTATTTAAACCATTATCTTTATAAGCAACTAAATTATATGAAGCAGGGAAAGCAACTATAACCATATCTCCTTCAACAAACTGTCCAGTACTTGTTCTACCTAATACACCAGGTTTTACTTTTTTTACTGTAGCAGAACATTCTTCTAATAATTCTTTAGTAACATCTGCATATTCGATAGATCCAGAAGTAGTATAAGGAATATATCCGTAATACATAACATCACCAGTTGGTTCAGGTTCAGGTTTAACTGTTCCACCACTAGATTTTATCATATCAAATAATTCATTCATAGCAAATATTATTTTTTTATTTTTAGTTTTTAAATCAGTATATTCATAAGTATCATCAAATATACCTGCAGGTCCTTGTTCACCAGCAGGTCCTTGTTCTCCTTGGTCACCTTTATCTCCTTTAACGCCTTGTATACCTTGAGGTCCTGATATAGGTCCTAAATTAACAAATTTTGTACCATTATACATATGAACATTTTTACTATCTTCAGCAATATAACAATCACCTATTTCAGCAGTAGCAGTATCAATTGATGCTATAGCAGCATCATTTTCTACAGTACCCTTAACATTATACATTGCTCCTGGGTCACCTTTATCTCCCTTATCTCCTTTTTCACCTTGAGGTCCTTGTTCACCTTGACCTCCACCTCCTATAACTATCCAATCTCCTGGATTACCTGATTTGACACATTTATATAGAGGTTCGGCTTCACATGTAGGACCAACATTTACTATAATATCACCTTTACGATATGCTATTTTATTACTTTGTGGTTTACTATCGCCAATTAAGAATGAATTAGGTCTTGTATATAATTCATCCTCATTCATTTCTTTACTTTTTCCAAATCTAAACAATTCTCTTGGTTTCATCCATTTAACTCTCCTTTCAAATATTATCATTGCTTACTTTATTGTTTAATATTTAGCTTAATCGAAAAATGTATTTAAGTTTATACAATTAATTAATGGTGAAAGGCTAGTTAATTTTACCAAATTATACAATGAATGGGGTAGATTAGAAAATGAATAATTATATTTATCGTTATGAACAATTTGTGTTGAAAAAAACATTAGATGGTAATTTTGTAGTAGTAAATATTAATTCGAAATATGAGTGCCATTCACATGTCAAGACAGTTGGAGCAGGGAAAGCTTTATGTAAACTGGCAGCTAAACACAAACTTCCTAAGAAAAAAGATTTGTATTTTGTTGAAAGTTTAATACGATTGTCAAATAATAAAAAATATCTAGCCGAGTTAAAACATTTAAAAGATGATTTAATGTCTGAACAAAAGATAATTTATAAAAAAGAAAATCATGAAGATATAGATAAAATAATTCGTGATGGAATCAATGAATACTTTAATGAAAATTAAAAAGATAAGAATTATAGGAATAACCCTATAATTCTTATCTTTTTCTTATTTCTTTTTACGATTTTCATTCAATGCTATCACAGATGATGCCAATAACATTATAACGATAACTATCAATATAACTGGAGAAAAAACAATTAATGCAGCTAAAATTATTGTTATAATAAATAATAAAAACATTGCACCTAATAATAATAAAGTACAAGAAAACCCATTTCTACCATCTAATATTAAAAATATACCAATAACTATTGCTACTAATATTGTATTCATATCCATATTAATCGGCATTTATATATTCCTCCCTTCTAGGTATAATATTTTCACAATATTTACACACCAACTGTCCTTTTTTATTTATTTTAAATGCGTCTACATCTCCATGCTCATGATAACAATATCTACCATCACTCATTTTAATAGGAGTCATTGTTTTATAATATTTATAAATATATGATTCTATAACGTCATCATAATTAAAATATTCAAAATTATCTGAAAGTCTACGATATATATAAAAAGTAACATAATTATATTTATAATCTTTTGTTATTTCAACAAAAGGTTCACCATCTAATCCTATTATATATATAGCATTTTCTGTTAATTCATATTTAACAACTCCTTTAATTCTTTGTAAAGCATTTGCTATTGGTTGTAAATCTTTATTTACTTGTGTTTTTTCTTCTTTCTTTATACCAAATAATTTTTTTAATAGTGACATATTTAAATACCTCCTTTATATTATTATAATGTTTTTTGTTTAATTAAAAAATAATAAGGAATGAGCATTGCTCATTCCTTACTTATATTATTCATCACCATCTTCCTTATCATCATTATCATTATTTTCTTTAATAAATTTATTAAATAATTTTACATATTTTAAAACTGTATCCAATTTACTAATTTTATTAAATAATTCAAAACTTACAGTTCCGATAATAAATGATATGGTTATAATTTGATTAACTCCAACTTTAGTTAATAATATGTCTTCTAATCCTATCATTATAAAAGCACCTGATACCGCTCCTATCAATACTCTACTTAATCGGAATTTGACATCTTTTTTAATCAACGTATTATAAACATCTTTAAGAAATGCTCCTGCTAATGTTAATACAAAATACAGACACCAGGGAACGACTATTGAGAGGAACGTGTTTAAATTCAAACCTTCCATACCATCATCTCCACTCTCAAATTATTCATTAACTTCTTCTAAAGATTTGTATACAAACATTAATCCTATTATTGATATTATATTAAATAATATCGTAGCGAGTGAAAATAAAATACTGTTAATTATCTGTTTATCAATAGTATCGGTATATTTATCGTTTATTAAATTCTGTTCCATCATTTTTTCGACATTACGAATAATATATTCTCTAATATCCATATAATGATAGACATACATTTTTTTACAATTTTCATTTTTTCTCATAAAATTAGAATCTTTATTACCTAAAATATCACCATCTTCGGTTATAGTAGATAATGTAACAAATCCAAAACCAGTTAAACCATTCAATCCCTTTTTTTGATAAATATCGTATAAATCTTTTGTAGTATATAATCTATTATCTTTATACTTACCATCTATACGCATAATAGTTGTGTTAGTTATATTAGAATTTCTTATATCTTCAAATGTTGTTTTAGTCATTGCTGGATTATTTAATGTATTATAAAACACCTTCCATGATATATATGCTTGTGAACCCAACATATTTTTAAATTTATCATGATAATCGTTAGCTTTAGCATATAATATTTTATCTTCAGTTCCTATAACTAAAAAATTAACATATCCAGGATATGAAGATTGGAAATATTTATTGTTTGCATTATCTATTGTAGTATACACATAGTTGTGATATTTTACAGAATTTAAAACTTCTTCTAATTCATATTTACTATGATTAGTCAATAAATCAGATTGTAATTTATCTGTTGATATTTTATCTCTTTTAACTGCGTTATTATATCCTTCATTGATTATCATATTAAATAAATTTTTATTATTAACACTAACTATCTTATCTATTAAAGTATGGTCAATCTTACCTTCAGGACATATTAATCTATATTGATTATACAATGTTATCGCACGTAATGTAGTTGAAACTAACAATATAATGATTATCAATACGACCACAACACTTATTGCTTTATGTTTATTTTTACCCTTACATTTTTTCAATAGTTTTTTTAATTTAAGCATATAAAACACTCAAATCCATTATTTCAAATGTAGATGAACTATCACATGTACATCTGATTCTAACATTTATTGCATATTTCTTATCCACTTCTTTATTTGGTATAGCTGGTACTTTAGCAAATAATCCTGTAGTAAGAACATCAGTACAATCATACCATTGAGGTGAACTATCTAATGCATTAAATGTAATTAAGCAAGAAATATTTGGTGACCCAAGATATTTTGCTATTTCTGTAACTTTAAATTCTGTAGGGGTAAAATTTAATTCTATAGGATTTTTTAATCTAAAATCCATTGATTGTCCTTGTGATATTTTTATACTTCCTGAAGAATATGTCCCTGAACTTATGTTCAGATTATCTTTAGTTTTAAAATTATTTCTGTAAATATGGTTCAATGATAATGTATCATCAATTAGACCAGACATTTTATTTATAGTTGATGATAAATCTTCTATTGTAGATAATCTAGCATCATCTACTTTAGTAATTATTTTATTAAGAACATCACTAAGTCTTTCTCCTGTTTCTAAAGATATAAAAACTTCTTCTACAGTATTTACTGGTAATATCAGTACATAATTTCCATTAGCATCCTTTACTCTTTCTAAAACAGAAATTATTTGTTGAGCCATATATACCACCTCCTTTATACTACTTTAAACCATATACCACCAGTAACTAAATCAGGATCTCTTTCTGTTCCTATACAAGTAAGTTTTCCTGATAAAGTAGGTGTTTGACCTCCACTAGTTCCTCCTCCTTTAGGAGCATCTATCCATTGAGTATCAAAATCATTTCCTGATTTTTTAGCCAATATTTGTCCTGTTGAACCACCTTTTGGGACTTTACATTCTTCAACTATAGGTGGTTTATCACCAGAATTTCCTCCAGTAGGAACATCTGTCCATTGTAAATCATAATCTGTATCTGATTTTTTTATAAGATGTTGACCTTTTTTACCTCCTGCTGGTACTTTACAATAATCTACAAATTCAGGTGGTTCTATTGAACCAGATCCACCATTATCTAATAACTGATTTAGTTTATTTAAAAATTCATTGTCATCCATAACTGAAGGAACATCTTCTTCATCTACCCATTCCAAATCATAATTTGTTCCTGATTTTTTAGCTAGATGTTGACCTGTTTTCCCCCCTGCTGGTACTTTACAATCACCAGGTATTATAGTTCCTCCACCACTACTTGATCCGCTGTCAGCCCAAGTTAAATCATAATCATTTGTTGAATATTTTACTAATACTTGACCTGGTTTACCTCCAGGAGGTATGTGACTATTTATATAATCATCAACATTAGCCCATTTAGTATCATGATCACTATCACTTTTTTTAACTAAAAATTGACCTGTTGTTCCACCTTTAGGCATTTTACAGCTTATTATTTCTTTAGATGGATCTATTTCAATACCTGTTCCAAATTCAACCATTAATTCAGCTATAAATGCTTTTAATTCGTCATCTGTTATATTATCATCAGGTGTTAATACATTGTACCATTTAGTATCATAATCTTGAGATGATCTTTTAATTAATGCTTGACCTGCAATACCACCACCAGGCATCTTGTATTTAAACAATTCCGATGGATCTCCAGTAGATGTTCCTGTTTGTAATTCTTTTAAAAATTTTTGTAATTCAGCATCTGTTATGTCAATATCTGTCCATTCTGATGCATAATCTAAATCTGAAGTTTTTGATAATAGTTGACCTTTTTTACCTCCTTTAGGTAAACCATTTTTACTATTGCTATCTGTTGCTATCAATTTACCCTTAAATGTAAGATTTCCATCATCATTAGTTCCTAAATAATCTAATATATCATCATTTTCATGATAATGCATTAAATCTGTAGCTGTATCGATAGCATCTGGATTCGAACTAGGTCTATCTTTTATATCTCCCCAATTCAATCCTCCTAAATCATTTAAAGTTATAGTTTTTTTACCCTTTATAACTCTACCATATTTATCTACAACTACACTAACATACTCACCAGGTTCGATTGTTTCTTCTAAAGTAACAGTATTACCATTTTTAGTTATTCCTTCTGTAAATATTAAATCATTAGGACCTATAAATTGAGCAAATTCTATATTTGATGTACCTAATGATATATTATCACCATTAAGTAGCATAAAACCACAATTAGCATATTTTCCTTCATTTACTAAAACATAAGTTCCTTTAGTAAATGAAGTACCTGTATTTAAATCTGAAGAACGTTCCCATGTTCCATTTGATGCTACATAAATACCATTTTGATTTTTTATATTTTGACCATTTACTAATATCCTATCTCCTTCAACTAAAGGATAATTATCAATATATTGTAATCCTGACAATACTACATTTTTATCAGTAACAAATCTAACAGGTTCTTTTATATTTATATTCTGTGCTGTGCAAACAGCATTAACATATCTCTTAGTGGCAGGTTCCATATTATTTATTGGGTCATGGTCTAGAAATATACTTGCTTCCATTTGTTGGTCTTTATCTCTTACCATTGTTTTTTCATCTAAACCTTCAAATCCTTGTATCATATCTGGAGTTATTGGAGGTAAATCACTGGCTTCTATATTTCCAACACCAATTATTCTACCTCTATTATCAACCATTAATTTAGTATACGTACCAGGACGTATTCCCTGACTTTCTAACATTGTTTTGATATATACATTTTCTCCACCATCAAAAACACATTCACCACTAACATCTCCGGTTAATGTGATTTTTCTTTTATGTTCTAATCTTGATACAAAATAGGCTCTACCTGTGATGTTTACATCTAATTCACCAAATTCATTTAGTACAACTATTTTACCAGCATTTTCTTTTCCACCAGTATCAACTAACATTGATGCACCTAATACATCTGTTATACCGTATCCAGCAACTGTTGTTGGTTTATTTTTTATATCTGCCCAATCTACAACTATTTCCATATCTGTAGATTCAGAAGTTTTTATAAATTGTCTCCCATCATAAATGTAAAAAGCTCCACCTGATTTAACATCAGCATCTCCAGTTGCATCTTTAACATATACAACCAATCCTTGGAAAGGATCTGTTATAGACAATAATTGTGATATATTATCAACCATTCGTATTTCTTTATTTTCGGCTGGTAATTGTGATAATGGTATTCTACCATATGAATCTAATGTCGCCAATCCATTAGCTGAACCAACTTTAGAAGAATCAACTTTACCTAATATTGCTTTAGTCATTTCATCTATTTGAGATGATATTGGTTTATTTCCATTTAACATAACATAGTCTGCTATTGTAATTGGATAAACAAGTTCAAATTGATTCTCTCCTTCTTTTTTTACACGTATATATGCTTTTTTAATATCCATTTAATTCACCTCCTTTATTCTTCATAGTCAAACCATAGTCTAACTTCTGGCTGTGTAGGTTCATCATCTTGAGCAGCAAAATGTTCATTTTCATAAACATTTATGTTAACACCAGATGTTAATCCACCTAAATCTAAATTTTCTCCATCACCTGATTTTACTTTTATTGGTTGAAACCATAATCTATTATCTTTATCCTCTGGTTGATTTATTGCTAATTGTATTACTTTACTAAAGTCAACATCTAATGAAGAACCTTCACCAAATAAACTTGTAAAATATATAGTATGCCAATCTTTATCATCATATATTCCTGTTATACCACTATAATTAGCAATTTTAAGCACATAATTCCCATTAGGCATTAATGATATTATCGGTTCTCCTTTTGCATATGTTTTAGATGGGTCGTATTCTTTAGGTATGTTATCACCAAATAACGAGTTTAGGATTAATTGATAAGTAGTGATTGCGTTATTATTTGTTATATTTTTTATAAAATTAAGTTTAGCTGCCATTATATTCACCTCCTAAACATTACATGTTATAAATATATTGTGTAATGATATTCTATATCGAATATCACTTATAGCATACGATGCTGGTGTAAAAGTTATATTAGTTATTATTATAGGTTTAGAATCATCATCGCAATAATCCATTGAATTTATAATAAATTTATTCATATCATTAACTTTTTTAGTAACAATAAATTGCTGACTTCCTCTTTTAGCTTCAACTCTAACTTCACATTCAGTATCATTTAATAAATCTATACTATTTGTATCACAAAAATGTTCAGATACATCAAAATTGAATAAGAATTTATTTATAGTTGAAGATAATTCTAATGGTTCTGATAATATGTTTTTATTGTAACTTATCATTTTAGGTAATTGCATGTCATCAAATGTTATTTGAAAAAATTGACCACATATTCCTGATTGTTCAGCATCACTTATTGCTTTTTTCATAGATAATGATGTTCTATTAGTAGTATCTGCAGATACAATATATCCGTTTTTATCTTTAATTAATATTTCACCAGTTAATTTATCTACCATTATTTCTTCATTAACTGATTCCAAATATCTATCTTTAGATAATGCAGAAACAGCAAAACGTTGCATCGTATAATCAAGAACATCTCCTTTTTCTGTAATAGGCATTTATAACACTCCTTTCTTAATTTTCTATTAATCTATTGTTTTTTAAAGATAACGATTGTAAAAAATACAATCGTTATCTTATTAACCTAAACTATCATCATCTGGATTTATAGGAAGAATCATAGCATTTAATCTACCATAATCGGGATTAAATAAAAAAGGTTCTCCATCCATTATTTGATGATATTTTTTTTGAGTTTCAACATCAAGTTGTTTTTCATTTGGATTAAGTAATCCATAATTTGGAACTAAATAATCATAATAAAAAGAATATAATAAATAGTCTATTATAGATATTCCACCTTCTAATATATCATCTTCATCATCTATTATTTTTGCTATAGTTTTTTCTATATTTTTTTTAAATTCCTCATCTACACCTAATATTCTATCTATAATATCTTCTACAGTTAAATATCCAAAGTATTCATCATCTCTAGAATTTTCAACTATTTCAAAATTTCTAGTAGATCTTACATTTTTAATTATTATTTTATTTGAGGATATTATTTCAATATTATCTCTATTTAATTTTCTACCATTTATATATACATCATGCCATCTTAAATCAAAAGGTTTATCTATATAACCATCTAATTCTACCATTTTATACTGTTCTATTCTTTTTTTATAATAAACTTGTTTCATTTTATAAGGCATCATTTCAGCAACCAATTCCTGACCAGAAGAAACACCAACTCCAGAAATAATAGCAGTAGGTCCTAATTCTGGATCTTGAGTAAATTGTATTATTGGAACATGTCTAGGAATACATCTACCATTTTTATAAACTCTAAAATAGCCAGTATCTTTTTTACAATCATCGGTAAGTTTCAGTGATGTAAAAATATCATTAATAGTATAAACTGTTCTTCTCGTTATACTATGTCTTTTTGATATTCTCAGTTGGAGATTTCTTCCTATATATTCAATATGTTTTAATCTTATTTCAAAATGTTCTGGACATTGTAAATATGAATTATGGTCTAATAGATTATATACATCATCACCTACTCTAGAATATAATTCATAAGCTTCCATAGGAACTAATTTATCATTATCCATATCAACTAAATAAACATCATTTATTAATGGATGATGAAATTCATCATTTGGATATTTTAAATCTATAGATGCTCTTCTTGTTACAGGATCTCCTCTAAAATCATAAGTTGTTATAAATTCAGGTAATTTTTCTATTTCTATTATAGATGTATAAGAAACAAATCTAACAGGTATATATAAAAATACATAATCATCATTACCGTAAATTTTACAATCATAATCTCTTTTAGTACCATCAACCAATACAATTAAATCATCAAATTTATTTCTAAACCTATTCGATAACACAAATAAATACATAGGTTCATCAAATTCCTCGACAGTATCAAGTTTTATATCAGAATTATCATTTTTAACTCTTTGGTCTAATTCTATTTTTGACATATCTAAATAATATTGTCTATTTTGTATAGCCAAATATTTTAAATATATTCTAAACCATTCACCATCTTCTCGTGTTAATTGTTTCATTTTTTTAGTTTTATATTTAAAACTATCATCGAAATAAACTGAACCTTTATAATCATCTATAGAATAGATGATTTCTTTTGGCACATAATTCTTAATTATTTCTTGTATTGTATTATTTTTATATCTACCTAATATATTAGTCATGTATTTATAATACATTGCTAAAGCATTTTTATGCTTTAATGTCTTACTATTCTTTTTATAAAACACATATACTTTTAATGTTCTATCATTTGGTATATCTCCAACTATCTTATATATATTTGGATAATACATATCTATTTTTAAATCATGCATAAAAATACCATTATTATCAAATATGAGCATATTGTCTATTGATATTGGATAATCTTCTAATTCTAATTGAAACCAAACATCATCTTGGTCATTACCAAGTTCGATTTTCTTATGGAAAAATTCTAAATCAAAAAACTTAAGTAATATATTATTATCTTTATAATTTTTCTTAACATATTTAATATAAGCTGGATCTATTATAATTTTTCCATTTTTTTTAGTTAATTTTAATTCCTCTCCATAATGTGTATCGTTTAATAAGCAATAACATAACGTATTATCTGTTATATTATATCCTGTTAAACTCAAACCACCATTAACAGTATTGAAGTGATCTACTGCATTTGCAGTAGTTTGTAATAAGAAATTAGAATAATTAGGCATGAATAAAACAGTTATAGGAGCGTTTATTTCCCTCATATATTTAAAATTAGCTCTAACCAAACCATTTTTTTCAGAAGGTTTTTCTCTTATATTAAATACCAAATAAGTTCTATCTTCTTTACAATATATATTTACTCCATCCATACATAATTCTCCATTTACGAATACCATATATGAATTTGTAAATACGTCCTTATTATTTAAAGTATCATCTTGACTTATTTGTTTATCATAAAATTTGGAACGTCTATATCGTAATCTATCATCATCATCAAGAAAATCTCCAGGAACATATAAAACCCATTTTCTTGGAGCTAATGATAATTTATGATTTACTCTATCAGAACGTTGTAAATCCATCATATGAAAATCAAATCTTTTATATCGAGTCATTTCTTTTTGTAATTGGTATAAATACTGAAATGATGATAATTTACATTCTTCTATAGCTTTAATTTCTGTTTCAAAATCAAATGTATTATTAGACAATGCATCTCTTTTAAAAAATAAATCTTGTTCAGCCATTTACAATACCTCCTTTACTTTATATAATCATTAATTGATTGTTTTGTATATGTAATTTATGAAATTTCATTACTATATTATAGAATTGAATAAGGTATAAAATAGTTTATATCTTATAATATAATTAATTAACAATCGGAGGTAAATATTATGAAAATATTAAAAGAAATGAAAGAAAGAGCAACATTATATGAAAGTCACAATAACGAAATAGAAAATGACAGAATGAAAAAGTTATATGTAGATAGAATAGAAGATATAAAACCTGTAACATACATACAAGGAATACCTGTTATAATAGCACCATCAGTACTATCTGATATAGGTGCTTTTATGGCATGTCTAATGATAAGTCCTGAAAGAAATTATGTAGTTATAATAGACGATTTATTTAAAGAATTATCATTAAATGCTAAACAATATGTGTTAGGTCATGAACTTGGACATCATAATTTAGGACATTTAAAGAAATTTGAAGATCCAAACTATAGTATTGATAAAACTGAAAGTTTAAATAAAATCGAATTAGAATATGCTGCAGATGAATATGCAGCAAAAATGTTTGGTTATGCAAATGTTGTAAAAGCAATAGATGAAATAATTGGAGTAATAAATAAATCTATGAAAAAGGGCATTTTAAGTAATATAAATCTAACATATGTAAAACATGTTATGAGCAAAAGAAAAAAGAACTTAATGAAATAATATATATTTAGTGCAACCACATGTGGTTGCACTTATTTTTTTCTATGTTCCTGGGTTAGTATGATCCGTAATTTGTAAAATTTCATTACTATATTATAGAATTGAATAAGGTATAAAATAGTTTATATCTTATAATATATTTTAGTTACTAGGAGGTAATATTATGAAATTATTAAAAGGAATGAAAGAAAGAGCAACATTGTATGAAAGTCACATGGAAGCTGTATATGATGATAGTGATATATTTTGGGAAAACGATATAACACAATTAGAACAATTACAAGCATTAGCATATGTTAATTCATTACCAATAATAAAAAGCCCTTATATTTTATATGGAATGGGTGTTTTAATGGGGGCATTATTAATTAGCCCTAATCATAACTATGCTATAGTAGTCGATGATTTATTTAATGAATTATCATTAAATGCTAAAAAGTTTGTTATCAATCATGAACTTGGACATTATAATCTAGGACATTTAAAACAATTCGAAAATGAAAACACAAAAAAAGGATTGTTAAATAAAATGAAATTAGAATATGAAGCAGATAATCAATCTGCAAAAGTAATAGGTTATAAAAATACAATAAAAGCTATAAATGAAATAATTGAATTAATAAATAAATCTACGAAAAAAGATATTTTAAATTCAATCAATCTATGCTTAATAAAGCATACTTTAAATAAAAGAAAAAGACATTTAATAAAAATGTGCGTATTTAATAAATGTGGTTTTTAAACCACATTTATTTTTTTCTATGTTCCTAGACTAATTTGTAATTTGTGAGATTTCAATACTATATAATATTAGTGGATAGTAAGATATCCATTTAATGTCTGTACTATCCTTTAGTAGAGTTGTAAAGTTGTAGTGTGTTTTTATATTTTTTTATATATTCCTATATGTAATTTACGAGATTTCACTACTATATTATACAATTGAATAAGGTATAAAATGGTTTGTGTTTTATTCAAAAAATAATTTAATTACTTGGAGGTAATACTATGACATATGATGAATTCATGAAAAAAATAAAATACATATTAAACATATCAATTGATACGGATGATGCTGATTTACAAAAAGCATTAACTAAAGTACTTGAAAAAGAAATAGAAAATGCATGTGATTTATATTATTATGAATAAGTAGCTTCGGCTACTTATTTTTTTCTATGTTCCTGGGTTAGTATGATCCGTAATTTATGAGATTTCATAACTATATTATAGAATTGAATAAGGTATAAAATTATTTATATCTTATTCAAATAAAATATTTTATATACTGTAGGAGGTATTATTATGTTAAGTTTAACTGGTAGATTAGGTGTTAATTTAGTAGCAAGTGAATTTAGAACAGATGATGATAATTTTGGAGATAATATTATTTCTATTGAAAACTCTTTATATTTTAAATTAGAAAAAGAATATGGAAATAATAAAAAATGTAAAGATGTTTTAGATTCTATATTATTAATAAGAAAAGAAATAGAAGCTGATGCTTCTATAGAATCAAAAAATTGTGGTAAACAAATCAGTTGGGTAAAAGAGTCAAATAAATTAATAAAAGAAGCATCTTTATCTGAAGGAGAATATGAATATGTTAATATTGCATCTAAATATATATTTAGAGAACATTCTCTTGCTACTATGGGTTTAATAGGATTATTAGGCTTATAGAATAAGTAGCTTCGGCTACTTATTTTTTTATATGTTCCTGGGTTAGTATGATCCGTAATTTGTGAGATTTCATTACTATATTATAATAGTGAATAAAGGTATAAAATGGTTTATATCTTATTCAAATAAAATTATATTTAAATACTTAGGAGGTATTATTATGTTAAATTTAAGAGGAAGAATATCAACAACTATGGAGGCAGTAAATCATAGAGAAAGTATGACTAGAGAAGAAATTGAAGAAAAAAAATATTTCGATTTGGAACAACAATGTAATTCTGAAATAGTAAGAAACATATTAACAAAAATGGTTGAAGCAAGAATAGAAGTTCAACAATTAGACAAAAATGATTTAGAAAAAGAAAAGATATGGTTAGAAAAAACAACTAATATCTTAAAGAAAGGTCATTTAATTAATATGAGTGATCTTGAAAAGGACTACTTAAAATATGCTAGTAAGTATATTTTAAGACAAAGATCTTTTATTAATAAAACAAAAAGCATATTTTCTAAATAAAATAAAAAAATAAGGAATATTAAAAAAATAAAAAAGGAGATTAATAAAAATGAGAGAAGAATTAAAAAAAGAAATAAAAGATATGTTAGAAACATTAGAAATGGTAGATGTTGATTTAAAATCATCTTATAAAAATAAAGTTATAGATGATATATTAAATTTAGTAGAAGAAGAAAAAATGTTATTAATAAAAACTAGAGAAGAATTAAGAAAAGAAATAAAAGATATGTTAGAAACATTAGAAATAGTAGACACTAATTTAAAAGAATCTTATGAAAATAAAGTTATAGATGACATATTAAATTTAGTAGAAGAAAAAATAAATAGAGCTTAAGCTCTATTTATTTTTTTTATCAATCATAGAATTTTGTTACTTTAAGATATGCATCTGCTATTCTATTATATCCTTTTTCATATAATAATTGAACTAATAAATCATCAGCTTTTTGATGTACAGTAGAACTTGTTATACTATTTTTTTCATATAATTGCTGAATTTCAATTAATTGTAATTCTATATTATCTTCAAAACTTAATACTATTTCACAAACATAAAATTGTTCAGATACATCTATACCAACAACTTTAAATTTTCTACTTATTTTTTTCTTAGTATAAGTAACTATTATAGTATCTCCTATAATACACGGAATATATTCTTGATCATTATGTTCTATTGAATCTACTTTTTGACCTTCTTTATCAACTACTATTATTTCACTATCAATAGTATTTTTAGCAATTAATCCTTTACCTTTATAATTTATAGTTCTTGGAAAAAATATTTTATCAGCCATTTTATATGTTCCTCCCTTCTATAAGAATTTAGCTATTAATTTAGCACCATCTCTTTCAGTTATATCTTCTAAAGCATAATTATTTACTAATCCCATAGATGATATCGAAGCATTAACTACAAATAACCAGTATGGTAACATTTCTAATGCAAATATAGTTGCTCCTCCATATTGAGATATAAATGATTCTAAATAACCTCTTCCTGTTAAATTACTTAGACCTATTCTCAATTTATCTTCTTTTAAAGCATTTATAAATGTACCTAAATCTTTATATGCTTCATCTGGTATTATACTATCAGCTTCTTGTAATAATAAAGGATTTGGTGCTTTACAAGCATTCATTGCTGTGTTAAAAATAATTTCTTCATTATTCATTTCCATAACATTTTTTAAATAAAATTTAGCTGCTAAAAATAAAGCAGTATTTTCTTTATTTCTATCTAAATGTATATTAAATTTTCTATTCAAAGGTTTAACAAACATATTAGCATACATAACACAACTATTTATTAATGCTGAATTATTCTTATATCTATTAAAGTTAACTAATACTTGTTTAGCTATATAAGCTGATTCCATTAATGTATATAATTTTCTATATTCTATATTAACAACACCATCTTTTCTTCTACTACCAAAAGTACTGACAATAACATTTGCATTTATATCAGAATTAGCTACAGTCATTATAAATGGTAATGAAGTCATTTTTTGAGTACCATCTTTAGCATATAATAATCTTATTTTATTTTCTTCAAATTCTTTCATAACTTTAAGTTTTAATCCCGATTTAATATACTTATTTATCATAACAATCTGTTCTTGTAATTCTTCTTCAGATAATATATCACTTTTAGTTATAGTATCTTGAATAACATTTACAATATTACCTTGAAATTGTTTGAATACATAAGTACTACTAATAGCCTTATATCCCATATTTTCACATCTCCTTTATTTAATTTTAATTATATACCTTATATCATTGTTGACGACAAAAAAATATAGAATATGATATAAAAATCATATTCTATATTTAAAATATATGGATAAAAAGTGAATAAGAAATTAAAATTTTAGTTCATACTATATTGTTGTAATTTATAAAATTTTAATGATAATAAAGCGATATGACAATTGTCATATCGCTTTAAGCAGTTAGTTTTTAAAATATATTTGAGGGTTTTTGTCATGTGGATTAATATTATATATGGATTATCGTCCACTTACTATTTTGTTTATATAAATTATTTTTTATTGAAAAGAAATAGAGATAACTTTAAAAGTTATCTCTATTTACAAGGGCTCATAAATTTTATATTATCAAAGGAAAAAATTTGATTTATATTATGCTTACTTAATTGTTTATCATTATAAAATTTTATTAGTTCATTTACTATAATGTAAATGAACGTATCTTCCCTTCCATACTTTTTATTTTATTTTAAACAACTCTTTTATCGTTCGAACTCCATTTTATATTTCGTTCTCACTCAATTGCTCCTTACGGAGTTGTTTGTAAGTATTAAATTTTATGACTTATTTTTTAATTTTAGATAATACATATGAATAAGGATAAGTTACCAACGAAATTAATAAATTAAGAATAATTGATATTTTTACAATAAATTAAATAAAAAATAGGAGGTAATATAATGGGAAAATATTCAGACCATTCAACTTATATAAATGATAAAAATATAGAGGTTCCTTCAGTTACTACAATATTGAAATTATTAAATAAACCACATATTGCTACATGGGCAAATAGTCTAGGTTGGAAAAGACAAAACTATAAAAAAGTTCTAGAAGATAAGGCAAATAGTGGTACATTAGTTCATGAAGTTTGTCATGAATATTTATTTAATGAAGGGACTAAATTTAATATACCAGTTAATAAATTATCTTATGTTAAAAATAATTTATTAACATTTAAAAATTTTTTAGAAACACATAATCTTATTCCTATATGGGGAGAAAAATCATTTTCTAGTGATAAATATGGAGGAACTGTTGATTTATATTGTGAATTAGAAGGGAAGAAAACAATAATAGATTTTAAAACTTCTAAAAAATTCTACTCATCACATTTCATTCAATTAGGTGCATATATACAATTATTAGAAACTTTTGATTATAATGTAGACCAAGTCGGAATTTTAATAATACATGAAGATGATTGGGATTTAAAATTATTAGATAGAAATGACATGATAACATATATAGATTTATTTAATAAATTATCTGATATATTCTATATAGTATATGATCTAAATAATGAATGGCATGACTTAATGTAATTTATAAAAAATATAACACTATATTATGTAAATAAGAAGAATATAAAAGGAGGTTTTATTTATGCAAACTTATGATGATAAAGGTAATGAAAAATTAGTATATAAAGGAGATTTATACATGTGTGATTTAGGTGATAGTAAAGATCATAGATCTTCTGTACAACAAGGTTATCGACCCGTTATTGTATTACAAAATGATGCTCATAATCAATGCAGTAATACAACAGTTGTGGCACCATTAACAACTAGAAGAAAAAAGAATCTAAAAAGTCATGTTAATTTAAATAAAGGTGAGGGAGGTGTAATGAAAGATTCTACTATTTTACTAGAACAAATGAGAACAGTTAATATATATCAATTAGAAAAATATATAGGAACTGTAAATATGCAAAAAATATATGAAATAGATGACGCAATATTTGCAGTATTGGATTTATAAGATACATATAAAATAAGTAAAGTTAATGACTTTACTTATTTTTTTTTATTTTCATATTAACAAAGTATTAATGAAAAAGATAGTAATTTTAATTATATATTATATACATGAAATAGATAATATTATGTTATCTATTTAGTATTTTTGTAGGGCAGCAATACTAGGAGATAGTGACTTTTAAATAAGTTTGTGTGCTTCTAGGTTGCCAGTTAGGATATATTACTAAAGGATAGTGACTTTTAAATAAGTTTGTGTGCCTTTAGGATATAATAAAGGTGCTGTATCAAAGGATAGTGACTTTTAAATAAGTTTGTGTGCCTTTGAGCAACATTGATTCCGTAGTGACTACAGGTATATCAAAGGATAGTGACTTTTAAATAAGTTTGTGTGCCTTTGAGTACGTCTGTATAGTATTACTAAAGGATAGTTACTTTTAAATAAGTTTGTGTGCCTTTAGGATATGAGCGGATCTTAACCCCACCTCGCTCAAGTAGTATTTCAATAATACTTAGTACAACTCATTTTATAAATGGGAAGGAAAAGTGAAATACTTAATACATAAAAATAGAATAAGACATAGTTTTAGTCTTATTCTATTTTTTATTTTAATTATAAAAGGAGGAATAAAAAAATGACAACAAATAATATCGATAAAAGTAAAAAACAAAATATGGATAACAACAATACAAATATATCAGCAGGAGGTAGTGTTCACAGTAAAAATAAAAATATAGAAAATAATAAAAATGTTAATATAACTAAAAATAAAATAGTATATAAATTTTCAAATAATAAAAAAGATAAAGAACTTAAGAAAATAGAAAGACCAGGATTACAAGATATAGGAATTGGAAAAATAATAACATTTGAAGCAGTATTAGTAGGAAAATATAGAAATAATGATGCTTGTTATACTGTAATGAATTTACACCAAGGTAGAAAATATTTAGCAGATCATACACAATTATTATTAAATGAAGAACCAAAAGAATTTATTAAAAGAAACACAACTGATTCGAAATTAATACGAGCAACTGGTAGAATTGATAGTTATGGTAATCCAGATAATATAAAATACTGCATTAATTTATTACCATTACCTAAAAAGATTATATTTTTACCAGATATATACTATGATAATAATGAATTATATGATAGTTCAACTAAAGAATTTAAAAATCAAATGGATCAATGCTATGACAGAATAGATTGTGCTAGACATGATGATTTATTATATATGATAGAAAATCTTAGATATAAAATAAATAATTTAACAGAAGGAACTTTTGTTAATGATTTTATATATCATTTTATAATAAATCAATATAGTTTAAACACACTAAATTCTGATATGTATAACAATACTATCCAATCAGATGAATTTGATGATGAAGATTTACGTAATTTAATTGTATTACTAGGAGGAGTGTTATATGATTTATTAACTAATACTGAAATAAAATTATATGATTTATTAACATATAGTGCTTATAGATTAAATAAAATACAAGGAGTATATAATTTGTCATTTACAAATAAAAAAGAATGTATGAAAGCAAATTCATGCTTTACTGACTTTTGTAGAAAACACAATATGCGTTTTGGTAAAGGATGGGAATTTGTTAGATGTAGAAATAAAATATTTAATATAGATATAAATAGATATAGTATGTTTAATGAAATTGAAGAAGCATTAAAAGGAATTTGTTATTCTGTTATGTAATTATAAGATGAAAAAGTATCTAAATGATACTTTTTCATTTTTTTTATAACAATCTTTAAAAGGAGGTATTTACTATGATATATAAATTATTAGTAATAGGAGATATTCATTTTGGATATTATCCTGCTAAGTTATTATATGAAGAATTTAAATTAGTAATAGATAATATTACTAACAATATAGATGCTATAATGATTGCTGGAGATTACTTTGATACCAAATTAACATTATCTAGTAAGCATTCGTTATATGCAATAAAAGCTTTTTGTGATATAATAAATAAATGTGAACAAACTGGAACTAAAATAAGAATGATAAGAGGAACTGCTTCACATGACCCAGAAAATCAATTGATAAATTTAGCAAATATTGCTAAATCTTCTAAAGCAGATTTTAAACTATATACTACAGTAGGAGAAGAAGAATTGTTTCCTGATTTCAATGTTTTATATATACCTGAAGAATATATGGAAAATAAAGATGAATATTATAAAGAATTTTTTAATAAAAAATATCAGTGTATTATAGGACATGGAATGTTTGAAGAAACTAATTTTGTTATTAATAAATCTTTAAATATGAAGAAATACCCAGTATTTAATTCTGAGTTTATGGAGAATTTATGTGAAGGTCCTATTATATTTGGTCATATACATAAATCACAATTAATAAGGAATAGAATAATGTATACTGGTAGTTTTACTAGAAGCAGATATGGTGAAGAAGAAGATAAAGGTTTTATAATAACAACATATGAAACAGATACTAATGAATATGAATTTAAGTTTATAGTTAATGAAAAAGCTACTAAATATGATACAATAACTATAGATAATAAATCTGATATATTTTCAATGTTATTAAATGAACAAATACAATTTATAAAAGAATCTATAAAAAAATATAAAAAAGATAAGTTAAGAATAAAAATAATAATACCAGATGATTATGATAACACTAAAGCTTTTATAGATTCTGTCACAACAGTATTTGGTAATATAGAAAATGTAGATATTGTTATTTCAGATAATAGTAAAGAACTTACTAAACAAAAAACAAAAGAAATAGTAGATAAATTAATGATGAAATATAATTTCATATTTGATAAAAATATATCTTATGAAGAAAAAATACAACAATACATTTATGCTAAAAAAGGACACCTTTTGGATATAGAAAATGTAAGAAAGATAATAAATGGTAATGTGAAATAAGCGTAGTAGACACGCTTATTTCACTTAAAAATAATAAAATTAAACAAACAAACAAATTTTTAACCATAATAAAAAATTAGAAATTTCTTAACAATTTCTTATTAGTAATTAAATAAGGAGGATTTATTATGACGAAAAATAAAAAACAATCAGGTTTTATAGGAAATATATACGATCAACCTGAATTAGAAAAATCAATGCCTGTGTTTGCAGGAATTAAGAAGAAGAATAGAAATAAATTTGTTGAGACATATAAAGATAAAAATAAGACATCAGATTTATTAAAACATATAAAATATGAACATATAGAAAGTATGGTTAAGTATTTATTATTTGAAAACCATCCTTGTAGAGATAATAAATTAACAACAGAAGTACAAAGATTTTTAAATTATATAGACCCAGAATGTATTCCTAGATCAATACATGATGATTTATATGATAAAATAGTGTGGTGTAAAGGAGCTATAAAAGCATATAATGAACAAGTACCTCCACCACCAGGAACAGAATTTTTATCATATATTGATGATTATGGAGCAGAAAAGTCAGAGGAAACAGGTCATGAATTTATAGATGTTGTAAAAAATGTAAAAAATGATTTACCTATAGATGAATATATAGAAGGAATGACTCCAGAAGATACTTTAAAATGGTTATCTAAAGAAAAATGTGCTAGTATGAGAAGCCAAATAAAAGCATCGACTTGGGCATGTGATTATTTTTTAGATCAATCTATGGATAATCTAGAAAGATTAAAAAATGAAATATTAATAGATGGTAATTTTGATGCTATAGGAGATTTTGAAAAAGCATTTAATAAAAAAATGGTGGAAATTCAAAAATATAATGCAGTCAATAATACTTCAAATTTATTCTGTGCAGTTAATAGTGGATTTACAGCAGGATTAAAAAAAGATGAGTGTATAGCAGAAAATAGAAGAAATAGAAAACAAGCTGAAACAGGATGTAATAAATTCCGTTTTGGTATGAGATGGTTAAATTTAGTTACTGGTGGAGGTATAGAAAGTAAACAATTAATGGTATTTGGTGCTCCTTCTGGTAATGGTAAAACTTCAATGCTTATATCATCAGCAATAGATATGGCATTATATAATCCTAATGTTAAATATGATAAAAAATACACACCTTGTGTATTATATATTTCAGCAGAAACAGGATTGAATGATATAAAATCAAGATATATTAAGATGATGACAGGTCAAGATATATCTTGGGATGATGAAGAAAATGGAGAAAAATGTTATCTTAATGAAGATGAAATAGAAGAATTGTTAGTTGAATCTAGTAATATATTAGAAAGAGCTACACCAACTAAGATTCGTTTTATACAAGTACCAAACGGTGCTTATACTAAGAATGAAATAATGAGAGATATAGAACAGCTTAAAGAAAAAGAAGGACTTCAAGTTGTTGCCTTAGTAGCTGACTATATCAAAGGATTTAGACCTACTATAAATAGTACAGAAAATAGATTATATGTAGAAAATACAGTAACTGATTTAAGAGCAGTTGCTATAGAATGTGACGTAGCAGTTTTAACAGCATCACAAATAAAAGGTGAAGTAAGTGAAGAAATATCTAATAAAAGATCACGTTATGAGACAGATGTTATACCAGATTGTAACGAATATGTATTCTCAGAAACAAAAGGTGTTTTAGAATGCTGTGACTTTGGTGTATTATTGGCTCAAACGTCGAATAAATATGAAACATTGGAAAGTACAGGAGCGATTAAATATACACACCTTGAAGCAATGGTACTGAAAACTCGTTCAGGTGCACATAATAGAGCAAAAGCATTTATACCTTATGTAGAAGGAAGTCAAGTAGCATTCCAAAAAGATGTTGATGTAACAACACCAGATGGAAAACCAGTATGGTTTACTAAAGGGGAATTGAAATTTATAGGTGACCCTAATAAGAAATTAATATCTGAAGGTGGAAGAAAATTAACTACAAATAAATTATTTACAATGGAAAATGCAAACAAAGCTAGTGCTCAATGTAATTTACAAAAAGAAAAAGATGTATTAGATAGTCTTGGAGGTGAAACATTCTTTAATGAAGAATTAAGAAACGTAGCGTAATAAATATTTTTTTGAAGGTTTTTGTAATGTAATAAACAAACATGAATAATTATATAATTTACTTTTTTATAATAGATATTGTTTTTAGGTTTACCATATATAAGATAATCTTATATGGTATAGGAAAGTATAAGTTTCCTCATATGGATGTATTGTATGATATGTTTGTATGAACTTAAAAACGTAGAATAAACCAATAGGATGAAAGAGGATCATCCTATTGGTTTATTTTATTGATTATATCAACCTCATTGTTTATATAGTTAGTATTTTCATGTATCATTATTTCATTCAATAACGTTGTTATATCTTTATCAAATACTTTGAATGTTTGCTTATTAAAATATATACATGACGTCATATTATTTAATCTCAATAATAAAAAATCTAATTCTGTTGTTCCATATAAATCTAAACTAAGTAATTTTGGTTTATATATATATTTTCTATATTCTGCATCGGTTAATTCTATAGTCATTGTTCTTTCTTTCATTAATTCATAATATTTATCGAAAATACTATTTATGGAAAAAATAAAATTTTCATTATTACTATTAGTTATTACTTTTTTATAATGTAGGGTATTAGAAGTTATTTCTAATTCTTTTCCTAACTCAATAGTTTCTTTAATAGTAGATTCTGCCATTTTTATATCAACTCCTTATAAAAAATTAGTTAAATAACCATCGTTTATGTTATTATTCATAAAACACGCTATCATTTGAGTGCCTTTTGGTATATAATATTCATATGTTAATGGTTTTTTAGTTTTGATTCTTTTTTTAACAGAATTTGAACTAGATAAATTAGAAAATACTTTAAGAGTTATACCTGTAGATAATTCGATAGCATTCATTCGTTTAGGTTTACATTCACTATCGTTTACTAATATAGATGTTCTAGGATAAATTCTAGCAGATTCTGTGTTTATTGTTAATTTTGGAACATTTACTTTAACTGATACTACAGGTAAGATTATTGTTTCTTCTAATATACAATATTCAAACTGATTTACTTCTATATTTGTTATATTGTTAACATCCATCTAATCACCACCTTTATTTATATAATTGTATTTTATAATTATTTATACAATTATTTATTATTATAAATAGAGGTGAACATAATGGGAATAGTGTTAAATGACCAACAGGAACAATGTATAGCAAAAGCTTTGAAATGGTTCCATAGTATTCCGACAACTAAAAAACAAAGATTTGAAATAAGTGGTCCTGCAGGTTCAGGAAAAACTACTATTGTCAAAGAAATAATAAAAGAATTGGATTTGGATATGGTCAATGTCTTATTCGTTGCATTTGTCGGTAAAGCCGCTTTGCAGTTAAGCAGAAGTGGTGTAGATGGAAAAACCATTCATAGTGCTTTTTATGATATTGAATTTGTTCCAATCAAAGATGAATACGGAAGAAATGTTATTCGAAATGGTAAAGTAATAAAACAACCGTATTTTAGATTAAAAGATTCTCTACCTAGTTATATTAAACTAATAGTTGTCGATGAAGGTCCAATGGTAAATGATGAAATTGGTAAACAAATGGAATCATTTGGTATCCCTATGATAATATTAGGAGATTTACAACAATTACCACCTGTTATGGGTAATACTCATTATTTAAAAAGACCTGATTACGTATTAACAAAGATAATGCGTCAAAAAGAAGGGGACCCTATAATTTATATAAGCCAATTGGCATCCAGAGGTGAACATATACCTTATGGTAGATATGGTGATAAATGTTTTGTAGTACCTAAAAGAATGTTAACAGATGATATGTTAAGAGATGCAGATATGGTATTGACTCCTAAAAATTCTAGTAGAGTTAAATTAAATAAATATATAAGAGAAAATATACATGGATATACTAGTAAACTTCCAGTATATGGAGAAAAACTTATATGTAGAAAAAATAATAGACAAAGGATATTAGGTAATAGTATATATCTAGTAAATGGAATGACTGGATTTGTTGAAAATGTTGAAAAATCTAGTTTTAATGGAAAAACATTAGATATAGATTTTAGACCAGATTTTGAAGAATCTAAATTTTTTCAAGATTTACGAATAGATTTTAATTTATTAACTAATAGTATTGATGTCAATAATGTATATAAGAAAAAGTATTCTATGTTTGAATCTTTTGAATATGGATATGCCATGACAGTACATTTATCACAAGGTTCTCAAGCAGACAATGTTATATTTATATCAGAACCTTTTGGCAATAAAGAAATGCAATGTCGTATTAATTATACTGCGGCAACTAGAGCAAAAGAAGGTTTGATATTTGCATATTAAGAAAGGAGCTGAAATTTAATTGATTGATGCATTGAATAAACAATTCAATAAAGTCTTACAGGAAAGAGAAATGTCTGATTTTATTAAGGAAGTAGAGAGTACGAAGGATAGGTTGGATAGAATATCCAACCAACTTGGTATTCCTAAACATGGTAAAGGAAAGCGAAAAAAGAAAAATAAGAAAAAGAAAAAAAATAAGAGAATAGATTTAAAGGAGGTTTTTGATAATGACAAACAATGATGTTAAAGATGCTGTGGATTATATTGGTGGTTGTGAATATATTATAGGATTTAGATTTGCAAATGGATATAAATTAGCTTATAGTCCTAGAGGAGAAAATGATACTAGTTATAGATTTAAATTAGAAGATTTGCTAACTATAGGAAGTATTGATTATTTAAAATTTGAGCATCATGATCATGAAGGGACTCCAGCATATTCATTAATACCAACAGAAAATATAAGTCAAATTTATTACATGACAGATGAAGGTATATGTTTTAGAGATGTTATGGAATAAAAAATTATTGCATTTTATACAATACCGTAAAACATAAACATTTCAATTATATATTATACAATTGAAAGAAATAAAAATATTTAATTTATTTTAGGAGGTAAGTATATGGATAATAACAATGTACAAAAAAAATATAATAAAAAAGGAACAGCTGATGATGTTGCAAAAGAATTAAGAAAATACAGAGAAGAACGTAAAAGAATAGAAAAAGAAGAAAGAAGAAAAGCGTTCTATTGTGACCATAAAGATCACAGAGGTAGAAGTATATTAAGTCCAACAAAAGAAGGACATTTACAATGTAACCGTTGTGGAACTGAAATTTCAGCACAAATACAATCTTTATCAGAAGTAAAAAGAATATCTGATGAAGCAAGAAATTTAGTTGAATGCATAAAAATTTCTGCTGAACCAGATTATGTTCCAGGATTAGCTAAAATTATAGAAGGTATAGATTCAATACCTAAATTATATGAAGACATCATTCTTAAAGGAAAAAATAAAAGAAGAGGAAACAATGATAATGATGGTAATATGAATCAAAAATCTGCTAGTTATAAATCTAGCAAATTATAATAATTAGTATGTTCCAAAACACAGGATAGAGATTTTTCTCTATCCTGCATTTTATTTTTTAGGGGGTATGTTATGAACGAATATGAATTATATTGTTTTAATAATAGAAAAAATAAAGAATGTTCAGAATATCTTATGCAAGAAAACAAAAAACTTGTATATCACATAATAGGTAAATACTATAATGATAGTGGATATTTAGAATATTCTGATTTTGTATCTAATGGGTTATTTGGGCTATATAAAGCGATAATGACCTTTGATACTAATAAGGGTGCTAAATTTTCTACATATGCAGCAATATGCATAGATAATGAAATAAAGATGATGCTTCGAAGATTAAGAAAACACCAAATTGTTGTATCTACTAATACTGTATTGAGTAGAGATAATGAGGGACATCTTTTACAATACGAAGACATATTGCAAGATATGAAAGCTGAAGTTAATTTTAATATGATTATAATAAGAGATGCTATTAAAGATATAGAACTTACAGAGTTAGAAAAACGAGTAGTCTCATTGAGAATGAAAAATAAAACTCAACAAGAAATATCTGATATATTGGGATTTTCCCAATCATATATTTCAAGAATATTAAAAAGAGCACAAAATAAATTTGAAAAAGCTTTATATAATGAATAAATAACATAAATAATAGAAGAATTATTATATTCTTCTATTATTTATTTTTTTCTTAAGAGTAATCCCTCTTATATAATATTATATATTGATAAACAATTTATTGTATATGAAATATGTATGTAAATCAATTATATATTATATAATTGAGATGAATAAGGAGGTAAATTATGAGTAAATTCGTAGAAGAAAAAATGATAGTTGCAGAAAATGATTTAGACAAAATAAGAACAGCACCATTGATGTATATATCAAGATTAGGTTCATTAGGTGCAGTTCATTTAGCAAAAGAATGTATTAATAACAATATTGATGAATGTATAAATGAACATTCACCAGGTAATAAAATAAACATAATAATGAATGAAGATGAAAATTCATTTATGTCAGAAGATAATGGTAGAGGTTTACCATTTGAAAACATGCTTGAAGCGTGTACGTTAATTCAATCTTCTACTAAATTCGGTAGAACAGATAATCAAAAATCAGCAGGTTGTCATGGTGCTGGTTTAAAATGTACAAATGCATTATCTGATTATTTTAAATTAGAAGTATATAAATTAGGAGAATATGCTTGTGTTGAATATAAAGATGGTGTTCAAATACAAGATGCTACAGTAACTAAAATAAAGAATAAAGAAAAACATGGTACTATAGTAACATTTAAACCTAGTGAAAAATATATGGGTAAATGTCAAATGGATAGTCAGGTTTTATTGGATTGGTTAAATAATATAAAACATTTCTTAGACCCAAAGATAGTTATAAATTATACTATAATAAAAAATGGTGAAACGACTAAACATAAAATAAAAAGAACTCCTAGGGGTTTAGTTGATTTAGTTGATCTAATGTCACCTTTTAAACACAGTCTTATTTATTATAGTAAAGACACAACATATATAGATGAAGATGTTAGATTGATTAGACCAGGAGGTAAAGTTGTTAATAAAACATTAAAAAGAGATGTAGATTTAGAATTTGCGTTTTGTTTTAATATGAATTTAATGGAGCCAATGACAAGAAGTTTTTGTAACTTCGTGCATACTATAGATGAAGGGGATCATACACAAGCTGTCATAAATGGTATATGTCAATTCTTCACTAAGAAAACTAGAGAAGCTCTTAGTGAAAAAGAAAAAGAAAAATATAACATATTATACAATGATGTTACTAGTAGTTTGGTTTTAGTACTATCTCTAAGTACTAGTATGGATCCAGGATTCACAGGACAAACAAAAGAAAAAATAGAAAATAAAAAATTAATGAAACCTTTAACTGATTTAGTAAAATCTAGTTTAGAAAATCATTTTAATAATAATCAAAAAGAATTGAAGAAATTTACAGATTTAGTTAAAACAAATGCAAAAGCTAGATTTGAAGCAAATAAATCAAAATCTAATTTAATTAAAAGAGAGGTTTCACTTTTATCTCAACATTTGATTCCTAATTTTACACCAGCTAACCATAAAGGTAAAAATGATTATACTGAACTTTATATTTATGAAGGGTTATCAGTAGAATCAAATGGTAGTCAAGCTAGAGACCCAGAATTTCAAGCTATGTATGTTATGCGTGGTGTTCCAGGAAATGCTTTTGATATGTCAACACAAGATTTATTAGAAAAAAATGAAACATTTAGAAATTTAGCAAGAGCTATAAATGCTGGTTGTGGAGATAGTTTCGATATAACTAAATGTAGATTTAGTAAAGTTATTATCTCTTCCGATGCAGATATAGATGGTAAGTTTATATTTTCATTATTAGGTGCATTCTTCTTAAAACATATGCCTGATTTAATATTAGATGGTAGATTATATTTAGTATTACCACCATTATATAAAATCAAAGATAAGAAAAAACCATTCGTTGTTGATAAAGCAGAATATAATGAAGTTTATTATAGATGTATAATGGATAAATTTGAAATAAAAAAATCTGATGGTGAACCTATTAAAAGAAAAGAATTTCATGAAATGTTAGAATCACATCAATATTATTTAGAAGAATTGACAGCTTGTTCTAAACATTGTATAGCTAATCCTAAATTAGTGGAATATGTTGTTAAACATAGATATGATGATGATTTTAATATAAAAATAAAAGACGAATTTCCTGAAATAGATGTGATAAAAGATGATAATGGTATAGATGATATAATAATAGGTATATATGAAAATAAACAACAAATTTTCACATTAGATAAAATATTTGATAAAAAGACAGATAAACTTAAAGAAATAATGAATGAAAATGAAGATTATTATATTCTTAAAGTTGAAGAAAAATATAAAGATGGAAATGAAAATAGAGGAACTATGACAATAGGAGAATTTTTAACATTAGCTCAAAAAGTTCAACCACAAAAAGAACTTAGATATAAAGGATTAGGGGAATTATCTGAAGATGATTTATGGGATACTACAATGGATCCTAATAAAAGAACATTAGTAAGATTAACTGTATCTGATATAGAAGAAGCTATGAAAACATATGAAATTCTTCATAGTAAGAAAAAAGATAAAGAACGTAGAGAAATGACAGAAGGATTTGAAATAAATAAAGATATGTTAGATAACTAGGAGGTTAGTGTAATATGAAAAATTCGAGGGTTGTTCAATTTGTAATTGATGGAAAAGAATTATATTTAGAAAAGGTATTGGTGGAAACATCAGTACCTTTATTCTTCATATGTAAGGATAATAATGATATAAGATACTCTGTATTATGTACTGACACATTTGAATTTAAATATGTGCTAATACAATCATATAATGAGGATATACAAAAAATGTTAAAAAAGAGAATAACAATGAGAGAATTATTTAATAGAGCAGTAAATGATATATATTGGCAAGTTGAAGTTTCAGAAGACGGGTCAGATTTTGTTACAATAGGGAGTATAATTGATATTCCTAGAGAATATTTACCTGGTGCCGTTCCTTATATATCAACAGATGAAAAATATGAAAAAACTATAAATCGTAGTGTATTTCATAATAAGCTGTTAATTAAAGCTTATCAATTATATTTATTATTATTATTTA